>JABAOH010060961.1_pt1 | contig 96948 bp, 90 predicted proteins | sample 7062181 | NCBI WGS metagenome assembly JABAOH01 (sample SAMN14538630, study PRJNA623070) | marine sediment metagenome | biome: marine biome [ENVO:00000428]; feature: marine pelagic biome [ENVO:01000023]; material: deep marine sediment [ENVO:00002113]; isolation source: pool of 5 deep marine... | reverse complement strand
CGGCGGCGGCGGCGGCGGTGGCGGCGGCGGCGGTGGCGGTGGCGGCGGCGGCGGCGGTGGCGGTGGTGGCGGTGGCGGTGGCGGTGGCGGCGGCGAGCCTCCCCCGCCCCCCGGCAACGACGGCGCGGGGGGCGCGCCCCCCCCACCGGCCGCGCCCACGTCCTTCCCGATGGCGGCGCCGGAACACTCGGCGGCGGTCAGGACCACGTCGACGCAGTCGGTCGGCTCGGCGCACTCGAGGCGGTCGACGTTGTGGTAGAAGAAGACGGTAGGAATTTCGGTGATGCCCAGCTCCTCGGCCGCCCGCAGCCGCGCGGGCTCGTCGGGGATCGTGCGGTCGGCGGTCGCGACCAGCGTGACATTCATGGGGCGCACGGAGAAGCCGTGGGTGCGCAGCTCGGCGAGCAGGGTCTGGTAACGCTGCGGATCGATTTCCGCGCGGGCGGGTATGTCGAAGCGATCCATCCACTCGTCCAGAGACACCAGCAGGTGGTAGTCGCCGACGCGGAACTCGGGCACCGGCGTGAGCTCGGCGAGGTCGCGGAAGTAGGCCCTCGCGACCCCGTTCAGGGACACGTCGGCGCCCAGGCGACTGATCGGCCGTTGGTAGCTGTCGTTGTAGAGAAAAACCACCGGCAGCTGCGTCGTGCCCGCCTGGCGTGCGGCTTCGAGGCGCTCCTGCGACCAGTCGATGACGATCTCCTCGTTGTCCCGGTACAGGGCGACGAACACCACCTCCCGCGGGTTACCGCCGGGGTTCCGGTTTGGCGCACCCGGGCGGTACCAGTGGCGCTCGTCGGCGAGGGGCAGCAGCTCGTCGAGCGAGGCCAGCATGTGCGCAGCGCCCGTGCGCCAGAAGGGGAACGGGCCGAGACGGCCGTTGTCCTCGAAGAAGCGTTTGGCGACGTCTGCGATGGTCGCTTGCGCTGGCAGCTCTTCAGCCTCGTAGACCGGCGCGTAGTGGCCCTCGTCCCGCTTCGTGCCGCAAACCCAGCCGGGCAGGAGCGGCAGCAGGTCCACGGCTGCGTTGATGAAGAAATCCGCGCGCTCCGGCTGAGCCTTGACGGTGAGGAACACGGCATCGCCCATGGTCATGCCGAGACCGATGAGGTGCAGCAGTACGGAGTAGGGCGGATAGCCGCGGCGCAGGAATTCCTCGACCTCGTTCTGGCGCTGCGAATTGATGGCGCGGAAATCTCTCAACGGTTGCCACGTATCCAAGCCGCCGACACCGCATTCGGCCGGTAGCACATTGCTGGGCCGGGGTATGGCGTCCTGCAGGAAGAATTCGGGATTTCGCCGCAGGCACGCCATCAGGCGCTCGTCGACGAAGCCGCTCTGGCCGAATTGCAGCTCGACGACCTCCTCCCCGCGCTGGACGTAGGCCCCTCCCTCCCACACCGTGGTGTACAGCCCCGATGAGGGTGTATCCAGCAGCTCGCGGCACTCCTCGGTGCTGACGGCGACGTCCTGGGCTTCCTGCTGGGCCGCGGCGGGTGTCGTCGCCAGGGCGCAGAAAAGCGCGCCCAGAGCGCGCCATGCGGTGCGCCTGCCGCGGATTGCCGGCTCCCGGCCGAACTGCAATCGGTTGCCTGCGCTGTGGTGCAAAGGTTTTGTTCTCACGGGCAGTGTGCCGGTCGACGGCTGGACGTTGCCCGCAGCGCCCGGCCGACTCGCCCGAGATTAACGCGTCCACGCAGTGCTCTTGTCAAGCGTGCGCCTTTGCGTGTTCAATCGGGGGTTGGGGCCTGCGGTCTCGGGCGCAGGCTTGACCAGCGGCATGCCGAAGCCCCCGCTAGAGCATGCCGCTGTGTGCCGCGAGCCGGCAGGCTGAAGCGGCTCGAACGTCCCGGTGCGACCGATGGGCCTACGCCAGCACATAATCCGCATCGCGGTCTGCCTCGCCATTGCGCTCGCCTTCGCCGCGCACGTCGCCGGCGTGGTTAATTTCCGCCTCATCGAGCGCATAGAGGACTTCAGCTACGACACGAGGCTGCGGCTGACGATTCCGGGCGGCGTCGACCCCCGGATCGTCATCATCGACATCGACGAAGACAGCCTGCGCAAAGAAGGCCACTGGCCCTGGTCGCGTCTCAAGCTCAAGGCACTCGTCGAAAACCTGTTCGAGAAATACGGCATCTCCGTGCTCGGCTTCGACGTCGTCTTCGCCGAGCGCGAGGAGACGCTGATCGTCGAGCAGATCGAGCAGATGGGTGAGCGCGACGGCGACGAGGGGTTCGTCACCCGCCTGCGCGACTACGCCGGCCAGCTCAACCCCGATCAGCTGCTCGCCAGCGCCGTCGGGGCCCACCCCGTGGTACTGGGCTATTACTTCAACACCGACCCGACGAAGCGCGAAAGCAGCGGCATGCTGCCGCAGCCGACCTTCGAGGACGAGGACATCACCCGTTCGATTTACGCGCCGCAGGCGTCGAGCTTCGGCGGCAACCTTCCGGTGCTGCAGGAGAACGCTGTTGGCGGCGGGTTCTTCAGCACGCCCCTGATCGATGACGACGGCATCATCCGCCGCGTGCCGCTGCTGCATGCTTTCGAGGGCAATCTCTACGAGTCGTTCGGTCTCGCCGTGGCCCGCGTCTACCTCGACGACATCGTGCTGCCGCTGTTCGCGGAAGGCGTGGAGGTTCAGGGCTACCCGGCGATGGAGGCCATCGAGCTCGCGGGTCAGCGCATACCCATCGACGCCGATTCCGGTGTGTTGGTTCCTTACCGCGGGCCTCCGCACAGCTTTCCCTACGTGTCGGCGAGCGATGTGCTGCGGGACAGCGTTCCCGACCCGACGGTGCTCCAGGGCGCCATCGCGTTGGTGGGTACGTCGGCCGCCGGTCTGGTGGACCTTCGCGCCACGCCGATTGAAACGGTGTTCCCCGGAGTCGAGGTACACGCCAACGTCGTCGCCGCCATCCTCGACGGGGGTTTCAAGGAGAAGGCCGCCTACACGCGCGGCGCCGAGCTTGCCTACATCGGCATCGTCGGTTTCTTCGTCGCCGTCGTGCTGCCACTTGTGAACCCGGTGTTGGCGGCGGTGCTGGCCGCGGTCGTCCTCGCCGCCACCGTCGCCTTCAATTTCTACCTCTGGCAGCAGGACGTGGTGCTCCCGCTCGCCGCCAGTCTCATGCTCGTGGTCACCCTTTTCGGGGTCAATGCCGCCTACGGGTTTTCGGTGGAGGCGCGCTCGAAACGCTTGCTGCGTCAGGCCTTCAGCACCTATCTCGCGCCCGCTCTGGTGGAGCAGCTGGCTGACAATCCCCGCAAGCTGCGTCTGCAGGGTGAGATGCGTGTGATGACGTTTCTGTTCACCGACATCGCCGGGTTTACGTCCTTCGCCGAGCGTATCGAGCCCGAGCTGCTGGTCAAGGTGCTGAACGAGTATCTCGACGGCATGTGCGGCATCGTCATGGACCACGGCGGGACTATCGACAAGATCGTCGGTGACGCCGTGCACGGGATCTTCAACGCCCCCCTGGAGCAGCCGGACCATGCCGATCGCGCCGTGGCCTGCGCGCTCGCCCTCGACGAGTTCTCGACGGAGTTCATCGAGCGCCAGGAGCAGGCGGGAGTTAAGTTCGGCGTCACGCGCGTGGGCGTCAACACGGGCCCGGCCGTTGTCGGCAACTTCGGCGGCAGCCGCCGCTTCGACTACACGGCCCATGGCGACGCCATCAACACGGCGGCGCGCATGGAGAGCGTGAACAAACACCTCGGCACCCGCATCTGCGTGGCGGCGTCCACCGTCGAGCTCTGCCCCGAGCACCACTTCCGCCCCATCGCCGGCCTGGTGCTGAAGGGCAAGACCGAGGCGGTCGAGGCCTATGAGCCGATTTCCGCGGAGGTGGCTGCCTCGAAGCGGATCAAGGACTATCTCGAAGCCTATGCGCTCATGCGCGCCGAGTCGCCGCAGGCGCTGCAGGCGCTCGAGAGCCTGGCCGAGACCTATCCCGACGATCCCGTGGTTGCCATGCACATGCAGCGGTTGCGCGACGGCGAGAAGGGAACGGTGATCGTCATGGCCGAGAAGTGATGATCCCCGCTCCGCGCCGCTGACGGCCTCAGAACGCGGCCACGGTCCCGTCGCTGCGGGGATCGGCGGCGCTCTCGATCACCCCGCCGGGGTTGTGCACGATGGCGCCGGCATGGCCCATCAACTCATCGAAGTCGCCGACGAGCTCGACGTCGTGACCGGCCGCGCGCAGCGCATCGGTCACCTCGGCGGGGAAGCGGTTCTCCAATCTCAGGTTCGCCTTGGGTGCGCCCCAGGTGCGCCCCAGCACCCAGCGCGGGGCGGTGACGGCCTCCTGCAGCGGGCGATCGTAGAGCGCGTAGCGGGTGAACACCGCGGCCTGGGTCTGCGGCTGGCCGTCGCCGCCCATGGCGCCGTAGACCATGTGGCGCCCGTCGGCGAGCTGCGCCATGGCGGGATGAATCGTGTGGAAGGGCCGGCGCCTCGGCGCCAGCACGTTGTGGGAGTCCGGGTCGAGGCTGAAGCTCATGCCGCGGTTCTGCCAGACGATGCCGGTGGCCGGCAGCACCACCCCCGAGCCGAATTCCCAGTAGACACTCTGAATGAAGCTCACCGCTCGACCCTCGCCGTCGATGGCGCCGAGCCACACCGTGTCCCCCGCCGCCGGCGGCGCCGGCCACGGCGCGGCGCGGCGGCGGTCGATCTTGCGGCTGAGCGCCTCCAGGGCCTCGTCGGCGAGAAAACTCTGCGCCGTGACGCCCATGAAATCCGGGTCGGTGATGTGGCGGTCGCGGATCTCGAACGCGCACTTGGTCGCCTCGACCAGGCCGTGGACGTGGTCGAACCCGTCGGCCTCGCGGCAGCCCAGGCGGTCGAACAGGGCGAGGATGAGGACCGATGCGAGGCCCTGCGTGGGCGGCGGCATGTTGTAGACGGTGCCGCAGCCGAGCCGCGCACTCAGAGGCGCGACGCTGCGAGCGCGAAAGGCGCGCATGTCGTCCGCGCTGAGCGGGCTGCCGATCCGCTCCAGGTCCGCGGCGATGGCCTGGCCCAGCTCGCCGCGATAGAAGTCTTCCAGGCCGGCGCGCTCCAGCCGCTCGAGGGTGTCCGCCAGCCGCGGTTGGGTAAGCAGCGTGCCGATGGGCGGCGCGGCGCCCTCGACCAGGTAGACGTCGGCGAAGCCCGGACAGGGCGCGAGCTCCTCAAGGTGGTTCCGGGTGTTGTCGTGCAGCGTGCGGCTGACGGCGACACCGGCGCGCGCATAGTGCACGGCGTCCTCCAGCAGCCGGGCGAGCGGCAGGCGTCCGCCCCAGCGCGCAGAAACTTCCAGCGCCTGCTGCCAGCCGGCGACGGCGCCGGCGACGGTGAGGGCGGCCTGCGGGCCGCGCGCCGGAATGCTCTCGAGCCCGTGATCGGCGTAGTAGGTCAAGTCGGCCGCCGCCGCCGCGCCGCCGCAGGCATCGATGGCGACGGGCGCGCCGCCGCCGTGGCCGATGAGCCAGAAATTGTCGCCGCCGAGGCTGTTCATGTGGGGGTACGCCACGGCGATCGTCGCCGCCGCGGCGATCATGGCTTCCACGGCGTTGCCGCCGTCCTGCAGCACGCGCAGGCCCGCCTGTGCGGCCAGATGATGCGGCGCGACGACCGCTCCGCGGGTGGATCGTGTTGTCTGCAGCATGCGGCTCTTCCTCGTGACAGTGCCCGGCCTGTGCGGGCGGCAGTTGACTTCCGGCGTCCGCTATTACCGGCGCAAGCGAGGCAGCGGGCGCATTGCGCGAAGCTCCCCGGGGGCGCCCGCCCTCAAGCGCCAGCGCGCGGGAGCGAGACGGCGGCAATCCGTGACCGGTCCACGCGTAAACGACTCATCGCGGGTGTGCCCGGCCCCGGGGGTCTTCGCTCTTGCGCGTTGCTCTCGCCGCCTGCGCCGCCCCGGACCTCAGTCGGCGACGGGGTTCTCCAGCACCAGCTCGGCCACCGCGATGCGAACGACGTCGCCCGCCTGCAGGCTGAAGTCGTCCGGCGGCACGATGCCCGCGCCGGTCATCAGCAGCACCCCATGCGGGAAATCGAGCTCGGCGAACAGCCACCCGACCAGCTCCTCGAGGCTGCGCTTCATCCGGTCGGTGTTCGTGCTGCCTTCGAACACCGTGGCGCCGTCGCGACGAATCGTGAGATCGATGGCGAGTGAGCGCTGCCGCTCGGCCGACGCCAGCACGATGCCCGGCCCCAGGGAGCAGCCGCCGTTGTAGATCTTGGCCTGGGGCAGGTAGAGCGGGTTCTCGCCCTCGATGTCGCGCGAGGACATGTCGTTGCCCGCGGTGTAGCCGACGATCTCGCCATGGCGGTTAACGACCAGGGTGAGCTCGGGCTCCGGCACGTTCCAGTGCGCGTCGCCGCGGATGCGCACGGGTGCACCCGGGCCGGACACGCGCCAGCCGCCGGCTTTGAAGAAGAGCTCGGCGCGACGGGCATCGTACACTCTCTCGTAGATGTCCTTGGTCTGCGTCTCGACGACGCGAGCCTCGCGGCTGCGCAGATAGGTTACACCGCTGGCCCAGACCTCGTGGTGCGCTTCGAGCGGAGCCAGCAACGTGCCATCCGCGACCTCGCCGGTGGCAGCCGTCGCCAGAACACCCGGCAGTGCCGAAGCGTCGAGTTCGAGCAGCAAGCCCAGATCGAAGGCCGGCGGCAGGTAGTGGCCGTCCACGGCCCATCGCGGCGACCCTCCTTCGTCGTGTCGTGTCAGGTACATGGGTTTTGCGCGCGCCTCATTCCTTGACCGCTCCTGTCATCGAGGAGACGTAGTGCTCGACAAAGAACGAATACAAGATCGCCACTGGAAGCGAGCCGATCATCGCACCCGCCATCAGACCGCCCCAGTTGTACTGATCAAACGTCACGAGCTCCGTAATCATTGCCACTGGGACTGTCTTGTTCTCCGCCGACGAGATGAATGTCAGTGCGTAGATGAACTCGTTCCAGGACAGGGTGAAGGCGAAGATGCCCGCGGAAATAAGGCCTGGAACGGCCAGCGGCAACACGATACGGGTCAGTATCTGGAAGCGGTTCGCACCGTCGACCAGCGCGCACTCTTCGAGTTCGTACGGAATAGAGCGGAAGTATCCCATCAGCAACCAGGTACAGAACGGGATCAGGATGGTCGGATAGGTCAGGATCAACGCCCAGCTGCTGTCGAACACCCCCAATTGGAACACCATCACCGCGAGCGGTATGAACAGGATGCTGGGCGGCACCAGATAGGCCAAGAAGATTCCCATACCGATATATTTCGACCCCTTGAACCGCAGTCTTTCGATGGCGTAGGCCGCGCACAACGCGCAAAAAATGGAAAGAAACGTCGACGACACCGTCACGAGCATGGTGTTCCACAGCCAGCGCGGGTACTCGGTCTCGAACAGCAGGTGCTTGATATGCTCCAGGGTGGGGTCGTGCAGAAAGAACGCCTGCAAGCCTCGATAAGTGTGTAGCTCCTCATTCGATTTGAGCGATACCACCCCCATGAAATAGAACGGAAACAACAATACGAAAACGAACACGGCGAGCGGTATGTAGACCACCACTACCTTGCGCGGGATATTCTCGAGATAGCCCATGCCCCCTTCGTCGGCCGCTTTACGCCTCCTTGCCTTGTTAATCATCACGACCACCCTGCTGCCATTTGCGATTCTGCAAGCCGAAATAGCTGAAAAGAATGGCGGCCAGCAGAAACGGAATCATCGCCGTCGCAATCGCTGCTCCCTCACCTAGCGAACCACCAACGATCGCGCGCTGGTAGGAAAGCGTTGCCATCAGGTGAGTCGCGTTGACAGGCCCGCCCCGGGTCATCACCCAGATGAGTTGGAAATCGGTGAACGTGAACAGTACCGAGAACGTCATTACCACCGCGATAATGGGGGTAAGAAGCGGTAGTGTGATCTTACGGAACCTCTGCCACTCGGTAGCCCCGTCAATAGTTGCCGCCTCGTAAAGCGACTGGGGAATGGTCTGCAATCCGGCCAGCAACGTGATCGCCACAAAGGGAATGCCGCGCCATATGTTGGCGGCGATCACCGAGGCACGGGCATTGTTCGGGTCGCCCAAGAAGTCGATGGTTTCATCGATCAGTCCGGCCTCGATCAGTACCCAGCTCAGTACCGAGTCCTGAGAGTCGTATATCCACCAGAAAGCCAGCGCCGATAACACCGTGGGCACGATAAACGGCAACAAGACGATGGCGCGCAGAAAGGCCTTGAAGGGCATATGATTGTTCAGAAGAATGGCCAGCCATAATCCCAGGGCGAACTTGATGATGCTTGCGACGACGGTATACAGAAACGTATTGAACACCGATAACCAGAAGACGGCGTCGTCGAACAACCACCCATAGTTCTCGAGACCGACGAATTGCCCAGGTCTGCCGACCTTGACGTCGGTTAGGCCGAGCCAGACTCCAAGCCCTAACGGATAGGTGAGGAAAACGAGCAGCAGAACGCCTGCGGGGAGCATGAACAGCAACCCTACCAGGTTGCGGTTGTTCATCACCCTCGCGCCGAAGGATATGCTTCCGGGGGCTTCGTTTGCTGCTGTCGCCACTGTCGTGCGCTCAGGTTACGGCCTTCGGGATGGGCTTTGGCAATCCCCCGGCCGCGCCGGTCCGGCCGGGTGTGCCGGTATCGGCAACCCGGCCGGATCGGGCCGACTGTCGTCGCGGTCGACGGGTCAGATCTTGTAATAGCGCTCTGCGCGTTTATGGGCATCAGCCGCCGCCTGCTCGGGTGTCTTCGAGCCCAGCGCTGCTTCCGCCACCATGTTGACGACGATGAAGTCGGCAAACACGCTTGCCGCAGCGTAGCCCAGCGAACCTTCGTGGGCGAAACTGCGCGAGCGTAGCGTGGTGTCCTTGAAGACCTTTCGTTTTGGATCGGCCTCCCACACGGGATTGTTGTCGTATTCCGTCAACGTGTGCGACAGGTATCCGACCGAAGACTCCAGGAATTTGCTGTACTGCTCCGCTTCCATCAACCACGCGAGCAACGCCTTGCAGGCATTTGGATACTTGGTGTGGTTGTACACAGTCATGGGGAACTGTACGTGGAACTCCGTCGGAACCCCCGCCGGCCCAGTTGGCCAGTAGGCGTGATCCATGTCTTCAGCAATCTCAGTCAATCCCTCACGCTGTGCGGCGGCGTAGATCGAGATGCCGTTGTTGGTGACGCTGCACGCGCCCTGCAGAAAAGCCTTGTTGTTGTGCCCGTCGAGCCACGACGCGACGCCCGGAATAAAGGCCTTGCCTAGCTTGGCAACGTACTCCAGGCCGGCAACTGTTTCGGGGCTGTTCAGCACCAGGTTGTCATTGGCGTCGACCATCTTGCCGCCATGGGACCATAGGACCCAATGCGCCCAGCAGTTGCCGTCACCACTGGCGTTGCCCAGGGCGAATCCGCCCGGCGTGCCGGCTTTCTTCAGTTCCAGCATCAATGTCAAGAAGTCGTCCGTGTTATCTGGAAAGGTGTCAAAGCCCGCGGCTTTCATCTGCGAAATCCGGTAATTGAGGAAGTTGCCGCTGAACGTGTACGGCAGGCTGATCCACTTACCGTCGCGTGTCGAATAGTTCTCGGCGATCGGATACCAGCCGCCGTGTTTGCTACCCAGATGGTTTGCGACATCGGTCACATCCAGCATCGCGTTCGGGTAGAGGTGGGGATCGGCATGAATGGTCCAAATAATGTCCGGACCCGATCCGATGCTCGCGGCCACTGCCGCCTTCGGCCGCAGGTCTTCAAAGCCCTCGCTGTCCAGTCGTATCTTGACACCGGTTGCTTCCGAAAACGCCTTCAGCAACGCTTCGGTGGCCTCGCCTTCCGATGCCACGAACCGCTTCCAGCGCAGCATGCGGATAGACGCACCCGGTTCCGGCTTCCACGGCGACTCCTCGGCGAATGCCCGCGCCGCAGCCAGCATGCCCGAAGGCACCATAGCCGCACCGGCCATGGCGCCCAAAGTTTTGATCGTCTGCCTCCTCGTATACCTTCTCATCTCCACCTCCACGTGATTGATTTTGGTGCTATGGGTCATTGGTTGTCTCGAAATCCATTCGAAAAACCATCCTTGCGTACCGTATCAACCTGCACACCGTCAGCGAATTCGCTGGCCCGACGATTTGCCGAAAACCAGCATCTTCTCGAATCGGGGCTTGACGTGAATCCGCTGACCCGGCCGGAAATCGTGTCGATCTCGGAAGACCGATTGCAATTCGTGATCCTGGTGTCGGCCGATCACGAGGGTCTCAGCGCCGGTGGGTTCGACTACAACCACGTCGACGGCGATAGCGGTGTCGTCGCCCGCTTCCGCCAGTTGAAAGCACTCGGGTCGAATGCCGCAGATCACCTCGGAGTCGTTTTTCGCGGCAATTCCATTGACGATGGGAAAGTGCGAACCGTCCCCGGCGTCAAAACACAATTGTCCCTCGTGAGTCGTCGTTGAGCCCTCGAACAGATTCATGGCCGGTGAGCCGATAAAGGTTGCCACAAATGTATTGTCCGGGTCGTCATACAGGTCCAGGGGCGCCCCGGTCTGCTCGATCTTGCCGTTGCGCATCACGACGATCTTGTCAGCCATCGTCATGGCTTCGATCTGGTCGTGAGTGACGTACACGGACGTGCTGTTCAGTCGCTGGTGCAGTTCACGTATCTCAGTGCGCATCTGCACCCTGAGTTTCGCATCGAGATTGGACAGCGGTTCGTCAAACAGAAACACTTGAGGATTGCGCACGATCGCGCGGCCCATGGCCACGCGTTGACGCTGTCCCCCGGAAAGCTGCCGGGGATACCTGTCGAGGTACTCGGTCAGATTGAGGATGCCTGCCGCTTCCCTGACCTTCGTGGCGATAACGTCACGATTCACCTTGGCCAGAAGCAGACTGAACCCCATGTTGTCCGCAACCGTCATGTGCGGATACAGAGCGTAGTTCTGGAACACCATCGCGATGTCCCGCTGCTTCGGCGGAACGTTGTTGACTATGCGCCCGCCGATGGCGATCTCACCGGAGCTGATCTCCTCGAGCCCCGCGATCATCCGCAGCAGGGTCGACTTGCCGCAGCCGGACGGGCCCACCAGGACAACGAACTCCTGGTCGAGAATATCGATGTCGATGCCGTGAATGACCTGCGTCGAGCCGAACGCCTTGCGGACATCACGGATTTCGACCGATGCCATCGAGTGTCTCTCCCGGAGGTGGCCATGCGGCGTTTGTGCGGGAGGATGCCGGCATTTTTTTCTGGACGGATGCCCGCCGTGCTTTCCCGCATCTCGCGCAGCGAGTCTAACACAGGCCTCCCGGATTCGCCCGCTTTGGTTCGTGCGCGTCAGCTCGATCCAACGGGCCTCGGACGTCGAGCGTCAAGCTCGCTCTTCGCTCGCGAGTATTCAACGACATGCACGGCCGCGTTTATCGAGCGTTACCTTGGTGAGGGCGTGCGCTCAACTCGGCCGCCTCGCGAAGCGCGCGCAGGCCCGGCGCAGTTGTCGCTGCCGCGCTGCGCCGCTCAGAGTGCCTGGATGACGGCGCGGGTGAAGGTGGCCGTGTCGGCGTTTCCGCCGAGGTCGCGGGGACGCACGGCGCCGGCGGCGAGCACGGCGTCGACGGCCGCATCGATGTGCGCGGCGGCGGTGACGCAGGCGCTCTCGCCGTGGCGCTCGCCGAGCCAGTCGAGCATCATCGCCGCCGATTTGAGCATGGCGACGGGGTTGGCGATTCCCCGCCCGGCGATATCCGGCGCGCTGCCGTGACTCGGCTGGAACACGGCGTGTCGATCGCCGATGTCCCCCGACGGCGCCATGCCCATGCCGCCGATCAGCGCCGCGCCCAGATCGGAGAGGATGTCGCCGTACATGTTCTCCATCACCATCACGTCGAAGTCCCACGGCCGCCGCACCAGATCCAGCGCGGTCGCATCGACATAGTGGTGCCGTGGGGTGACGTCGGCAAAACGCGGCGCGGTCTCGTCGAAGATCTTGCGGAAGAAGGCCATCGACTGGAGGACGTTCGACTTGTCGACGCAGGTCACGATGCCCGGACGCCCGCGCGCCTTGCGCCGGCGGGCCAGGCGGAAGCTGAAGTCGAACAGGCGCTGGCACCCCGCCCGCGTGATGACCATGGTGTCGCTTGCAACCCGGTTGTTCTCCACGATGCCTTTGCCGCGAGCGGCGAACAGACCCTCCGTGGACTCGCGCACGATGACGAGATCGATTTCGCGCGCGCGCTCGGCGGCGAGCGCCTGCCCCGCGCCCGGCACCGCCCTGATGGGCCTCACGCCGGCATAGAGCTCGAGCGCGAAACGCAGGTCCAGCTGCGGCGCAATCTCGGTGCCGTCGGGGTAGCGCACGTCGGGCAGGCCCATGGCGCCGAAGAGGATGGCGTCGGCGGCCTGCGCCCGTTTGAGCGCCTCGTCCGACAGCGCGATGCCGCGATCCCGGTACGCAGCGGCGCCACCCTCGAGGTGCTCGAGGCGAAGCGCGAATCCCCCCGGCCGCCGCTGCACCGTCTCGAGCACGGCGAGCGCCGAGTGCATGACCTCCGGGCCGATGCCGTCTCCGGCGAAGACGGCGATGTCGAAGCGCGCGTCAGGCGCCGACATAGGCGGTCTTGACCAGCGTGTAGAACTCGGCCGCGTAGCGTCCCTGCTCGCGCGGACCGTAGTTCGATCCCTTGCGGCCGCCGAAGGGCACGTGATAGTCCACTCCGGCCGTGGGCAGGTTGACCATCACGAGGCCGGCCTGTGCGTTGCGGCGGAAGTGCTCTGAGCGCGCGAGCGAGGTGGTGCAGATTCCCGAAGACAGGCCGAAATCGGTGTCATTGGCGACATTCAGCGCCTCGTCGTAGTCTTTCACGCGGATGACGCTGGCGACCGGACCGAAGATCTCCTCGCGGTTGATCTGCATGTCGTTGCGCGTTTCCGTGAACAGGGCCGGGGCCAGGTAGAAGCCGTCGGTGGCGCGCTCGAGACGTTCCCCGCCCCAGGCCAGATTGGCCTCGCGCTTGCCGATTTCGATGTAGCGCAGGTCCTGGTCGAGCTGCGTGGCGTCGACCACCGGTCCCATCTCGGTGCCCTCCTTGAGCGCATCGTCGACCTTGAGGGTCTTGAGCCGTGCCACCATGGCATCGACGAAGCGATCGTGGATGCCCTGCGTCACGATGAAGCGCGACGAGGCCGTGCAGCGCTGCCCGGTGGAGAAGTAAGCGCCGTTGACGGCGCAGCCGACGGCCGTTTCGAGATCGGCGTCGTCGAGCACCACCAGAGGATTCTTGCCGCCCATCTCCAGCTGGACCCGCGCGTGACGCGCGGCGCAGGCCTGCGACACCCGCCGCCCCGTTTCCACCGAGCCGGTGAAGCTTACGCCGGCCACAAGGGGGGAGTCGAGCAGCGCCTCGCCGACCTGCGCGCCCCGGCCCATGACCAGGTTGAACACGCCCGCCGGAATGCCGGAGCGGCTGATGATCTCCGCCAGTGCCCAGGCGCAGCCCGGCACCAGATCCGCGGGCTTGAGCACGACGCAGTTGCCGTAGGCCAGGGCGGGCGCGATCTTCCACGCCGGGATCGCGATGGGAAAATTCCACGGTGTGATCAGCCCGACCACGCCGATCGGCTCGCGCGTCACCTCCACGGTGATACCGGGCCGCACCGACGGCACGCGCTCGCCCGCGGCACGCACGACCTCGCCGGCGAAGAACTTGAAGATTTGTCCCGCACGCGCGGCCTCGCCGATACCCTCGGGCAGCGTCTTGCCTTCCTCGCGCGAGAGCAGACGGCCGAGCTCCTCCTTGCGCGCCAGTATCTCGGTGCCGATGAAGTCGAGGGCGTCGAAGCGCTGCTGGATACCGCTGCGCGACCAGGCGGGGAAGGCGGCGGCCGCGGCGGCGATGGCCTGTTGCGCCTGGATCTCGTCGGCGCGGGCGTACTCGCCCACCAGGTCGTCCGTGTTCGAAGGGTTGACGTCCCGGTTCACCGAGTCGGCGGCGACCCATTCGCCGTTGATGTAGTTCTTGTTCAGCGTCATTGGCTCCTCCCGGTCCGAACGGACCGTTGTCCTGGCTCCAGAGCGGGTTGAAGTTACGCCGATGTCGGCGGCGCCATCCTGCTTTGCGCTCGCCGTGCTCAGGCCACGCCCGCCCGGCGGGCGCAGGCCCGGGGGGTATGCGGCGGGAGACGCCCCGACCCCGACGGCGTGGCCGCGGCGCCGGCTCGCGACGACGGCGGGCGGCGCGCCCGGGCACCGGTCTCGCGCGCAGTCTATCATCAAACCGCAGCACCCACGCGGGCGATCCACGCCGAGCTTTGATTTTCCTCGTGCGAGACGGCGCGTGTAGAATCGCGCTTCACCGGGGGCGGCAACGCGCGGCTAAGGAAGGAAGTCATAGCGCCAGTCACGTGAACAGCATCGATCTGAAAGACCGACCTGCGGTGGTGACCGGGGCGGCGCAGGGCATCGGCCTGAGCATCGCCCAGCGACTCCTTGCCTCGGGGGCGCACGTGAGCCTCTGGGATAAGGACGGCGAGCTTCTCGATCAGACCCGCCGGACGCTGGCCGGCTCGGGGAAGGTTCACGCGGTGGACGTCGACGTCGCCGACGCCGATGCCGTTGTCGCGGCGGTGCAGCAGACGATCGAAGCGCTGGGCGCCATCGACATCCTCGTCAACAACGCCGGCATCGCCGGTCCCACCGTGCCCTCGTGGGAGTATCCGCTCGAGGACTGGCGACGGGTGATCGAGGTCGACCTGAACGGGGTCTACTACTGCTGCCGGGCGATCGTGCCGCACATGCGCGAGCGCGATTACGGGCGGGTGGTGAACGTCGCCTCCATCGCAGGCAAGGAGGGCAACCCCAACGCCGCGGCGTACAGCGCGGCCAAGGCGGGCGTCATCGCCATGACCAAGTCGATCGCCAAGGAGGTGGCGGACAGGAACGTCGCGATCAACTGCATTACCCCGGCGGCGGCGCGCACGCGCATCTTCGATCAGATCACGCAGGCACAAATCGATTACATGTTTTCGAGAATCCCCAGGGGACGATTCGTCAAGGTGGAGGAGGTCGCCGCCATGGTGGCGTGGCTGGTGTCGGAGGAGAACTCGTTCACCACCGGCGCGGTGTTCGATTTGAGCGGCGGCCGGGCCACGTACTGAGCGCAGACGAGCCGACCCAGGCTCGGAGGAGAGACACGCGAGATGAAAGTCCTGGTGACGGGTGGAACCGGATTCATCGGCCGACGCCTGGTCGCGTCGCTGCTGGCCAAGGGTGAGCTGGCGGGCGGCGACGGGAGGCAGCAGGAGATCGACGGCGTGGTCGTGGCGGACGTGGTCGCGCCGGCGCAGCCGCTGCCCGACGACCCGCGCCTGCAGACGGTGATCGGTGACTTCAGTGCGCCGGGGGCGGCGAGGCAGCTACTGGGCAGCGACACCGGCGCGGTGTTCCATCTCGCTGCGGTGGTGAGCGGAGAGGCCGAGCAGAACTTCGATCTCGGCATGCGGGTGAACCTCCACGGCACGGAGTCGCTGCTGGAAGAGTGCCGGCGTCTCGAGACGTGCCCGCGGTTCGTGTTCACGAGCTCGGTGGCGGTCTACGGCGGGGACATGCCCGAGGTGATCGAGGACGATACGCCGCTGACGCCGCAGACCTCCTATGGCTCGCAGAAGGCGATGGGCGAGTTCCTGGTCAACGACTTCACCCGCAAGGGCTTTGTGGACGGGCGCGCCCTGCGTCTGCCCACGGTGGTCGTGCGCGCGGGCAAGCCCAACCAGGCGGCCTCGTCGTTCGCCAGTGCCGTGCTGCGTGAGCCGCTGCAGGGCGACGTTTACGTCTGCCCCGTCTCGTCCGCCACGAACGTCTATGCGCTTTCGCCGCGCCGGGTGGTCGAAAGCCTGCTGCACGGCGCGGAGCTGCCGGCCGAGGCGTGGGGTGCGCATCGCGCCCTGTTTTTGCCCGGCATCACCGTCTCCGTCGGCGAGATGGTGGAGGCGCTGCGCCAGGTTGGCGGCGAGGAGGTGGCGGGCAGGGTGCGCTTCGAGCCGGATGCGTTCATCGAGAAGATCGTCTACGGCTGGCCGACGCGGTTCGCGGCGCGTCGCGCCGAGGCGATGGGTTTCCGCCCGGACGCCGGCATCCGCGACATCGTCGATGCCTTCGTCGAGGACGAGCTCGGGGGACGCATTGCGTAGGTCGTCGGCGCAATCACAGCCACTCAGCGGCAGGTAGACGCAGCGGTTCATGGCGAGACAAGACGCGAGCAAGCGCAGGGCAGCGGAAAAATCACCCGCACCCGGCGCGATGAGGGTGGGTTTCGTCGGTGTCGGCCTCATGGGGCACGGCATGGCGAAGAACATCCTGGAGAAGGGTTATCCCCTGGCCATCGTCGGCCACCGCAACCGCAAGCCCGTCGACGATCTCGTACGCCGCGGAGCCACCAGGGCCGCGAGCCCCGCCGCGTTGATGCGATCCTGCGACGTGATCTTCCTGTGCGTGACCTCCTCGGTCGAGGTGGAGAGCATCGTGCGCGGACGCGGCGGCCTCGCCGGCGCCGCGCGCGAGGGGGTGATCGTCGTCGACTGCTCGACGTCGGATCCGACCTCCACCCTGGCGCTGGCGGCCGAGCTCAAACCGCTGGGGGTTCGTTTCGTCGACGCACCGCTCGGACGCACGCCGAAGCAGGCCGAGGAGGGAAAGCTCAACACCTTCGTCGGTGCCGACCGGCGGACGTTCAACCGGCTCCGGCCCGTTCTTGCGACCTGGGCCGAGAACATCATCCATGTCGGTCCCGTGGGTAACGGTCACAAGATCAAGCTCATCAACAACTTCATCGCCATGAGCTATGCCGCGGTGTTCGCCGAGGCCTTCACCGCGGCGCAGCTCTCAGGCGTCGGCGCGCAGGCGCTGCACGACGTGGTGAGCGCGGGTCCGCTGGCGAGTCCCTTCTACAGAATGATCGCGAACTGGGTCATCGATCGCGATCCCAACGCGTTTGCCTTCACGCTCGCCAACGGCGCCAAGGACATCCGCTACTACCAACGTTTGGCGGACTCCTTGCTGGCGGTCGGCGGCGTCGGCGCCGCCGTCAGGCAGATGTACGACCTCGCTCTCGCCCGCGGCAAGGGCGAGCAGTTTGTGCCGCGTCTCGCCGACGATTTCGCCGCCCTCAACGGCGTCGATCTCGGCTCGCGGCGCAAGTAGGCCCAGCGCCCGGGCTGCGCTCAGTCGGCGGCCATCGCCGGAACGATGGCGCCGCGGTGGCGGATGACGCGGGCGGCGAGCGCGTGTCCCCGGGCGGCAGCCGCCGCGGGGTCGAGGCCGCCGAGGCGGGCCGCCAGATAGGCGCCGTTGAAGGCGTCGCCGGCGGCGGTGGTGTCGATCGGATCGGCTACGGTGATCGCCGGCACGAAGCGGCGTTGCGTGGCGTCGGCGACGAGGCACGGCGCGGCGCCGTTTTTCACGACCACCTCCTTGGCGCCCCAGGCGAGCCAGCGCTGCACCACCGCCTCCGGGGTCGCCTCCGGGAACAGCGCCGTCTCGTCGTCGAGACTGGGCAGCGCGAAGCGCGTATGCGGCCCGATCCGCGCGAATGCCTCGCGGGCGTCGGCCGGGCGACGCCACAGCGCGGCGCGGTAGTTGCTGTCGAAGGCGACGGCGCCGCCGCCGGCGGCGATCGTCTGCAGCAGCTGCATGAGAGCCCGCCGTCCACGCGCGTCGAGGATCGCCACGGTGATGCCCGATACATACACCAGATCGTGTTCTTTGAGGGCCTCGGTGAGCATGGGGCCCCGGTCCCGTGCAAACAGCGCACGGCAGGCGGAATGGTCGCGCCAGTAGTAGAAGCTGCGCTCGCCCCGGGCGTCGGTGCGGATCAGGTACAGACCCGGCAGGCGCCCGCGCAGACGGAACACCCACTCGGCGCCGATGCCCTCGCGGCGCCACGCCGCGACCATCTCGTCGCTGAACGGATCGTCGCCGAGAGCGGTGACGTAGTCCACGCGCGCCGTATCCGGGTCCAGCGACCGCGCCATGTACACAGCGGTGTTGAGTGTGTCGCCCCCGTAGGACTGCTCGGTGCCCCGCGCGCCGCCGCCGGTGGCGATCTCGATCATGCACTCGCCGATGGCGGCGGCCCGTTTCACGGCGCTTGCGCGACGAGCCCGGCGGCGGCGCGGGCGAGGTTCTCGATGCCACTCCAGTCGCGCTGCGCCACCGCCTGCGCGGGCGTCACCCAGGTGCCTGCGACGCAGCACACGTTGGTGCACGCGAGATAGGCGCGAGCGTTGCCGGCATCGACCCCTCCCGTCGGGCAGAAGGATATTTGCGGCAGCGCTGCGGCGAGCGCGCGCAGGAAGGCGACGCCGCCGCTCGCCTCGGCGGGAAAGAACTTGAGCTCGGTGTAGCCGTGTGCGCCCAGGCGCATCGCCTCCGACGGCGTCGCCACGCCGGGGAGAAACGGCACCTCGGCAGCGTCCGCCGCGTCCAGCAGGGCGTCGGTGCTGCCGGGCGAGACCAGGAACTGCGCGCCGGCCGCGCTCGCGGCGGCGAGCTGCGCCGGCGTGATGACGGTGCCGGCGCCGACGACGACGGCGGCTACCCCGGCGCGGATGCGCTCAATCGCCTCGAGCGCGCACGCGGTGCGCAGCGCCACCTCCATCACCGTCAGACCGCCGCGGGCCAGAGCCGCGGCGACGGGAACGGCGCAGTCGGGATCGCTCAGCGTGACGACGGGAATCACGACCGCGGAGTCCAGCAGCTGCCTCAGACGCATGCTGCGCGGTGCCTGGGCGGTGGTCATGCCACGTCCGTGACGACGACGGCGGCGCCGGCGCGCTCGCGTATGTCCGGCAGCAGGTCGGTGCCCAGCCCCGGGCCCTGAGGGGCGAGGATGTAGCCGTTCTCGATCGTGGGCACCACCGTAACGAGATCCCGGTACCAGCCGCTGTAGAAGGCACGCACGGACTCCTGCACGAGGGCGTTGGGGACGTTCAGCGACAAGTGCACGGCGGCCATGAAAGCCACCGGGCCGGTGCAGTCGTGCGGCGCCACCGGGCGGTGGTACGCGTCGGCCAGCGCGGCGATCCTCTTCGCCGTCGTGAGGCCGCCGCACCAGACGATGTCGGGCATGACGACGCCGACGGCTCCGCTTTCGAGCAGGTCGCGGTGGCTCCAGTGACCGCCCAGCGTCTCGCTTGCGCACACCGGCACGCGCGTCGTGCGGGCGAAGTCCTCGAGCGCCTTGAGGCTGTCCATGCGCACGGGGTCCTCGAACCAGAACGGCTCGAAGGCCTCCAGTGCACCGGCAATGCGCAGGATCGCCGGAAAGCGCCACAGCGAGTGCAGCTCCACCATGATGTCCATGCGACGGCCGACGGCGTCGCGAATGCGGGCAAAAGGCTCCAGCGCGCGATCGATCTCGGCGCAGGAGATGGCGTAGCCGTCGGAAGCCTTGGCCGCATAGTCGAACGGCCAGATCTTCATGCCGGTGATCCCTTGCTCGAGGAGGCTGTGGGCCAACTCGTCGGCGCGGTGAAGGAACGCGTCGAGGTCTTCGTAGGGTCCCTCGGTGCCCCCGCCCAGCCCCCAGTCCCCCGTGTCCCAGTCGGGGTTGCTGCGCACGTAGCGATAGCCGGCACAGGTGTTGTAGGTGCGGATCTTCTCCCGCGAAAGCCCCCCCAGCAGCTGGTAGACCGGCTGTCCCGTGTACTTGCCGAAGAGGTCCCAGAGGGCGACGTCGATGGCCGAGCGGGCGCGCGTTTCGGCGCCGGTGCCGCTGAAGCCGACATAGGGGGTGAGATCGGTGGCGATGCGCTCGATCTGCAGCGGATCGCGGCCGAGCAGCCGCGGCGCCGCGGTCTCGTGGACGAAGGCCTCGGCGGCGCGCGCACCGAAGAAGGTCTCGCCCAGGCCGGTGAGTCCCTCCGAGGTATGGATCACCACCCACAGCACGTTGGGAAACTCTTCCAGGCGGATGCTCTCGACGGCCGTGATCTTCACTGCGTGACGCTCCCTGTGCTGCGGCACGCCGACCTTGCCGGGGCGGCGCCCGCGCCGTTGCGGTGCTCGAGGTGATTATAATTGGCCGGGCCACCGAACAAGAGCGCATCCGCACATGATCAAGGACCCGCCGCTGCTCACCGTGCGTCGGCACTTCGAGCGACCCGACGCCGCCGCTCTCGACCCCCTCGTCGGGGTGCCCACCGGCCATGTCGTCGATTGCATGGACGGCGCCGGCGCGCTCGCTTATCGCATCAAGCCGCTCGATAATGAGTGCGCCGCCTTTGTCGGCGTCGCGGTGACGTGCTGGGCGGGCCCGGCGGACAATCTGGCCGTGTTCGGTGCCCTGCCGCTGGTCGAGTCCGGCGACGTCATCGTTGCCGCCACGGACGCTCACACGGGCACGTGCATCACGGGCGATCTGCTCGTCGGCATGGCGCGCAACTGCGGCGCCGCCGCATTCGTGACGGATGGCCTGCTGCGCGACACCGATGGCATCCGCAAGGTGGGGATCCCGGTGTTCGGCGCCGGTGTCACACCCAATTCGCCGGCGCGCAACGGCCCCGGCACGGTGGGGCTGCCGATCACGCTCGGCAATGTGGCGGTGGCCTCGGGCGATGTCGTCCTCGGCGATCGCGACGGCGTCGTGGTGATCGCGCGCGCGCGCCTCGCGCAGGTGCTGTCGCGGCTCGGCGAGGTCGCCGCCGCCGAGGCGGAGCTCGAGGCGAAGGTCGACGCCGGGCTCAGGATTCCCGATTTTTTCAACGCTGCTGTCGCCGGACGTGTGCAGGAGGTCGACTGACCCGCGGCCGGGCGCACGGGCCTGCGCCGACGGCACCGGGCGGGCGCCGGCGCCGCGCCGGCCGGCTTGATCGTCTGCGCCGCAGGAAAAGGCCATGGCGAGCATGATCGACGGGTCCTGGCTCCACAGCGCGAGCGAGCGGTTGCAGTCCCTGCTCGCGGCGGGCGGCCCCGTGCTGTGGATCCTGTCCCTGCTCTCCGTGATCGCGCTCGCCGTGACCCTGCTCAAGCTGTGGCAGTTTGCACACGTCGAGAGCGGCGCTCGCGGGGCACTGGCCGATGCCCTCGAGCACCTGCGTTACGGTGATCGCAAGCGTGCGCTGACCGCGGTGTCGGCGGCGCCGGGGCCCATCGCCGATGTCGTCCGCGTGGCTCTGAGCGGGCTTGCGGCGGCGGACCCCGGCGACGAGCCGACGGTGCGCGAGGAGACGCTTCGCGTGGCCGCCGCGCGTCTTGAGGACATGCGCTCGTACCTACGCGTTCTCGAGGTCATCGCCACCCTGAGCCCGTTGCTCGGGCTGCTCGGCACCGTCGCCGGCATGATCGAGGCGTTCCGGGCGATGGAGCGCGCCGGCAGCCAGGTGAATCCCGCGATTCTGTCGGGGGGCATCTGGGAGGCGCTGTTGACGACGGCGGCGGGGCTCGCCATCGCCATCGCCGTGGTGGTGGTGCTCAACTGGCTCGAACGCCGCGTCGAGAAGACGCGGCACCGGATGGAGGACGCCGTCACGCGGGTCTTCACGAGCCGGATCTCCCGGAGTGAGGCGGCATAGCGCCGCCGGCATGGCCGCCGCGTCCGCCGTCGTGCTGCTGCCGCCCTGTGCGAACGCATCGCCCGCCGCCGTGAGCGTGGACGCGCAGCGCGGCGGGGGGATGCGCTCGCGGCGCACGCTGATCAGCCTCACCCCGCTCATCGACGTCGTCTTCATCCTCTTGGTCTTTTTCATGCTGGCGTCGAGTTTCTCCGAGCGGCGTGTGCTGCACGTGGACGTCGCCGCTCCGCGCGGCGCCGGCGGCGAGCGCAGCGTGACCGTGATCACCGTGGGCTCTCGCGGCGCCCTGCTGCGCGACGGCGAACCGGTGCGGCTGCAAGAGCTTGCCGCGAGCATCGCGCGCGCCCCCGGCGTGGCCGCCGAGGGCGCCTGGTTGTTGCGTCCGGGTCCCGAGAGCACGGTGGAGGATCTGGTCGCGGTCATCGACGGGCTCGCCGACGCGGGTCTGACCCGCCTGTCGCTGACGCGCTGAGATCATGCCGTGAGACTGCCCCAGCCCCCCGTCCGGCGCCACGAGGAGAACGTGCTGCCGCTCATCAACGTCGTCTTCCTGCTGCTTGTCTTTTTCATGCTGGCCGGGCAGCTGACGCGTCCGCAGCCGTTCGCGGCGGAGCCGCCGCCGGCACGCGGCGGCGTCGCCGTCGACGCCGCGGCCACGGTAGTGCTGCTGGGCGCGGACGGCAGGCTCGCCGTGGACGAGAGCCCCGTTGCACGGGAGCGGCTCACCGATCACGTGGCGGGGCTGCGCGCCGCTCGCGCGCATGCCGGAGTCGTCGTGCGGGCGGATCGTGCCGCCGCGGGGGCGGACCTGCTCGAGGTCCTCGAGGCGCTGGCCGCGGCGCGGGTCGAACGAGTCGCGTTGATGACGCGCGCGCTGCCATGAGGGCCATCGTCCTGCGCCACTGGGGGTGGGCGCTTACGGCCGCGGCGGCGCTGCATGTCGGCGGGGCACTGCTGCTGGCCGCCGGCGCTCCGCGCAGCGAGTTCTCCGGCGGGCACGACCGTGTCCTCGCCGTGTCGTTGAGCGGCGCCGGAGCCGAGACACCCGCGAGCCCGGAGCCGACGCAGACCGCCGCCCGCCGGCCGCAGCGGGCGCTCGCGGCGCCGCCAATGCCGCCTGCGAAGGCGGCTGCGGGACGCGCGCCGGCGACATCGGCGGTGGACACGACGACCCCGCCCGCGCCCGCGGCAGACGCGGCGGCGAAGGAGCTTCGTGCCGTTGCGCCGGCGCGCGCCGCCGCCGGGGCCGCCGCGCCCGAGGCGGTCGACGTCGCCTCTCCCCCAGCCCCGCTCGCGCCGTCCGAGCCGGCGTCGGCCGGCTCCGGCATCGCTGTCGGCGCCGTTGCGCCGCCGGCTCGCTCGAGCAGCGCCACGAGCCGTCCCGGCGACGCCGTCTACGACGACTACGTCGGCCGCATACGGCGGCAGCTGGAGGCGAGCAAGCGCTATCCCCGGCGCGCGCGCCAGCAGCGGCTCGAGGGGACGGTGCTGCTCGAGTTCGCCATCGACCGTTCCGGAGCGGTGACCCGACACCGCATCGTCGCCAGCGCCGGGCACGCCGCGCTCGACGCGGCCGTGGAGCGCATGCTGCGCCACGCGTCGCCGCTGCCGGCGATGCCGCCCGAGCTGCCCGGCCCGGGTCTGGAGCTGCGCATCCCGGTGGTTTTCGACCTGCGCTGAGAGGCCCGCCCGGGGGCTCAGGCGGTTCCGTGCGCCCGCACGACGGCGTCGCGATCAAGCTGCGCCAGGTTGTTCCAGCCGCCGAGCGCCATGGCGCGCTGCATCTCCTCGCGCAGTATCTCGAGTGCGCGCAGCACGCCCTCCTCGCCGTCGGCGGCGAGCCCGTAGAGGTGCGCACGGCCGATGAGACAGGCGCGGGCGCCCAGCGCGATGGCCTTGAGAACGTCGCTGCCGCGGCGGACGCCGCCGTCGAGCAGCACGGCGGCGTCGCCGCCGACGCCGTCGACCACGGCCGGCAGCGCCTCGATGGCGGCCTGAGCGCCGTCGAGCTGGCGGCCGCCGTGATTGGAAACGACGATCGCGTCGGCGCCTGCCGCCACCGCACGGCGCGCGTCGTCGGGGTGCAGGAGGCCCTTCACGATGAGCGGCCCGGACCACAGCGAACGCACCCACTCGAGCTCGTCCCAGCCGATGTCCCCGCCGATGAGCGTGTGCATCTGCGCCGCCAGCGTGGAGAGGTCGCGCATTGCGCCGGAGGCGTAGTTCTTCATGCTGAGCCGCGGCGTCGTGCGCATGCGCCACAGCCAGCCCGCGTGCCGCAGCAGGTCAAAGGCGGCGGCCGGCGTGAGCCGCGGCGGCACCGTGAAACCGTTGCGGAGGTCGCGCTCGCGCTGGCCCATGGTCTGCAGGTCGACCGTATAACAGAGCCCGCGGTAGCCGGCCGCCGCGGCGCGCTCGACGAGCTCGCGGGTGAGACCGCGGTCGCGGTAGGTCAGCACGTTGTACCACTTGGCGGCGGGCGTCGCGGCCGCCGCCTCCTCGAGGCTGCAGGTCGAGGCGTGGCTCAGCGTCATCACCGTGCCCGCGCGGGCGCACGCGCGCGCTGCGGCGAGCTCGCCGTGAGGCCACAGCATTCCCGACAGCCCGGTGGGAGCGACGATCACGGGCAGCGCCAGCCGCGCTCCCGTCACCTCGGTCTGCAGATCGCACTCGGGCGTCGGGCGCAGCACCCGCGGCAGCAGCGAGATCTGCGCGAACGCCTCGGTGTTGCGGCGCAGGGTGAGCTCGTCCTCGGCGCCGCCGTCGACGAAGTCGAAGAGCATGCGCGGCAGGCGGCGCCGTGCGCGCCGTCGCAGCTCGGCGATGTTGAAAGCATGCACGCTTACGGGTCTCCCGGCACGCCGCTCGGTTCGCAGCGCCGGCAAGGCACTGCCTGCGGCCGGCACGGCCCGAGCATAATGCTCACAGGGGCCCGTGGTATAGTCCCGCGCGCGTCGGGGGCGGCGTGTCCCCGGCGCCGCGCGTGTGTCAGAGAAGAGAAGAGTGTTGCAGTCGAGCCCGGCAGCGATCGCGTTCGCGTGCGCCGCCCGCCTCCCGGCGGACGGTGACAACGTGGCGGTGGCGACGCGCAGGCTCGAGGCGCGCACCGCCATCTCTCGGGGCGACGCCGTCTTCGAGCTCACGCACACCGTGCTCGAAGGCCATCGTTTCGTGCTCGAGCCCATCGCCCGGGGCGAGGCGCTGTTGTCGTGGGGGCTGCCCTTCGGTGTCGCCGTGCGCGACATCGTCCCCGGCGAATACGTCTGCAACGAGAAGATGCTGCGGGTGCTTGCCGAGCGCGAGGTGGACTTTGCACTGCCCGCCGCCGCCAATTTTCGTGATCATCTCGAGCCCTACGGGGGCGGTTTCTGCGTCGGTTCACAGGTGGTCGGGGTAGACGCGCCGGGCAGCTTCCGGGGATATCGTCGCGGCGGCGGGCGTGGCGTCGGCACGCGCAACTTCATCGCGGTTCTCGGTCTCACGTCGCGCAGCGCGGCCTTCGTGCACAAGCTCGCTGAGCGCTTCGGCGACTGCCGTCGCCGCTACCCCAACGTCGACGGCGTCGTCGCCCTCGCCCACACCGAGGGCGGCGGCCGCCGACGGCCCAACAATCTCGAGTTCGTGCTGCGCACCCTCGCTGGCTTCGTCGTGCATCCCAATGTCGGTGCCGTGCTCATCGTCGACGCCGGCGCCGGCGCCTACGGCGGCGAGGAGCTGAGCGGGTTCCTGCGTGCCAACGGCTACCCGATCGATGCCGTCGTGCATCGCTTCGTCGAATTGTCAGCAGACTTCGACAGGGAGCTCGCGGCGTGCCAGCGCGTCGTCGCGGACTGGCTGCCGCGGGTGGACGCCGCAGAGCGCACGAGCGAGCCGCTGAGCGAGCTCAAGCTGGCGCTGCAGTGCGGCGGCTCCGATGCCTTCTCGGGCATTTCCGGCAACGCCCTCGCGGGCTGGGTGGCGAAGGAGCTCCTGCGTCACGGCGGCAGCGCCAACCTCGCCGAGACCGACGAGCTCATTGGGGCCGAGCCGTATGTGCTTGCCAACGTGCGCGATGCCGCCACGGCCGGTGCCTTCCTGCGCAAGATCGAGATATTCAAGCAGCGCGCCAGCAACCATGGCGCATCGGCGGAGGGCAATCCCTCGGGCGGCAACAACTATCGCGGTCTCTACAACATCGCGCTCAAGTCCATCGGCGCGGCGCGCAAGAAGGATCCCGAGGTCCGCCTGGACTACGTCATCGACTACGGCGCGCCGATGAGCGCCCCCGGCTACTACTTCATGGACAGCCCGGGCAACGACCTCGAGAGCATCGCCGGGCAGGTGGCGTCGGGCGCGAACCTGATCGTCTTCATCACCGGCAACGGTTCCATCACGAATTTTCCCTTCGTGCCGACGCTCAAGTTCGTCACCACCAGCGGGCGTTTCGACCTCATGCCCAACGAGATGGACGTCAATGCAGGCCGCTACAACGACGGTGAGCCCATGGAGGTGCTCGGGCGCGAGACATTCGATCTGGCCGTGCGCGTGGCCTCCGGCGAGCGCAGCAAGGGAGAGGCCGCCGGCCACGCGCAGGTGCAGATCTGGCGCGACTGGGCGCAGGCAAACGGCGACCGGGTGGCGGCCCTCATCAGCGCGCCGGCACCGTCCGGGCGTCCCCTCGCGGTGGTGCCGGGGCCGCCTGCGTCGCTCTCGTTCACGGCCTTCTTCGGCGAGCGCGGTCCGAGCTGCGATCAGATCGGGCTCATCATGCCCACCAGCCTGTGCTCGGGCCAGGTGGCGCGCTTGATCGCGGCGGGGCTCAACCGTGCGCCGCATCCGGCGGTGTCCCGCTTCGTGGCGCTGGTGCACACTGAGGGCTGCGGCTCCGCCAACACCGAGCAGCTTTACCTGCGCACGCTGCTCGGCCACCTGCGCCACCGCTTCACGCGCCGCGCGCTGCTGCTCGAGCACGGCTGCGAGAAGACCCACAACGACGCAGTACGGCATTACCTCCAGGAGCACGGGGTTGACCCGGCGGAGCTCGGCTGGGCCAGCGTTCAGCTCGACGGCGGTATCGACAAGGTTTCCGCAAAGGTAACCGCGTGGTTCCGGCGGGCGCTGGGTGAGGCGGGGTTGCCGCCGACGGGCCTCGCCGATGCGGCGGCGTTGCGCCTCGGCCTGACCGGCAACGGCGCCCTGACGGACGTGGCGGCGCAGGCACTGGCCCGTGTCGCGGGCGGCGTCGTGCGCGGCGGCGGTGTCGTCGTCGTGCCCGCCAACGCGAGCTGTGCCGACAGCGACGTGTTCCGCCGCGAGCTGCTGCGGGATCCGGACACCTGGTGCGAGACGATCGAGTACGGCCGCTTCGTCGATCAGCCCGGACTGTATGTGATGGCGGCGCCCAGCGACGACCCTGCGGAGACCTTGACCGGCCTCGGCGCCACCGGCGTGGAGATCATGCTGGCGCACGTGGAGCGGGTGCCGCTGCAGGCACATCCGATGATACCGCTGCTGCAGGTGGGCACGTGCAGCACGCCGGCGGCGCGGGGTCACGGTGCTGATCTGGACGTCTTGCTGGATCCGGCCGCGGCGGCGGACGCACCGGAGCGCCCGCTGCTGGAGCTCATCGCGGCTGCGGCCTCGCAGAGCTACGTTCCGCATCTCTATGGTGCGGGCGTTACCAGCTTTCAGCTGACACGCGGACCGCTGGGCCTGTCGTTGTGAGCCGACGATGATGCACGATTTGATTATCGAGAACGCGCGCCTGTGCGACGGCTCGGGAGCACCGCTTCGCGAGGGCGGCGTCGCCGTGGCAGACGGGCGCATCGTCGCGGTGGGTGAGGTGCCGGGCCGCGCACGGGAGCAGATCGACGCCGGGGGGCTGGTGCTCGCGCCCGGGGTGATCGACACCCACACGCACTACGACGCGCAGCTCACCTGGGATCCGCTGGCAACGCCCTCGAGCGCGCTCGGCGTGACCACCGTCGTCATCGGCAACTGCGGCTTCACCATCGCGCCCTGCCGCGCCGGCGATCGCGACATCACCATGCGCAACCTGGTGCGCGTGGAAGGGATGTCATTGGACGCCCTGCGCCACGGCATCGCCTGGGACTTCGAGACGATCCCCGAGTACCTCGACATGCTCGAGCGCCGCGGCCTCGGTGTCAACGTCGCCGCCTTCGCCGGCCACTCGTCGATACGCACCTACGTCATGGGAGAGTCCGCATCGAGGCGAGCGGCCACGGCGGCGGAGGTCGCCCGCATGAAGGCAATCCTGCGCGAGGCCATGGACGCCGGCTGTATCGGTTTCGCCACTTCCACTTCGCCGTCGCACAACGCGGCCAGTGGCGAGCCGATGCCGTCGCGGCTTGCGGACGAAACGGAGCTGCGAGCGCTCGTGGGAGCGCTCGGGGAGTGCGGGCGCGGCGTGTTCATGTTGACGAAAGGCGCAGCGACAACGGTGCCGTTTCTGGAATCTCTGGCCGCCGACAGCGGCCGGCCCGTCGTGATCGCGGCGCTGCTGCACAACGCGACGCGCCCCGAGGCGGTGTTCGAGGACCTGGCGGCGATCGCCGACGCGCAGTCCCGGGGTCACGCGCTCATCGGCCAGGTGTCGTGCTGCCCGCTGACCATGGAGTTCACCCTGTGCGACCCCTATCCCCTGGAGGGCATTCCCTCCTGGGCGCCGTTGTTGCGGGCGCCTCCCGAGCGGGTGGCCGGCATTCTTGCCAGCGCCGATTTTCGCTCTGCCGTGAAGCACGATCTGGTTGAGCCCGTCGCCGTGCGCCTGTTCAACGGCGAGTGGGACAAGCTCAGCGTGGTCGAGACGGTGAAGCCGGAGAACCGCCGCTACGAAGGGCGCTCGCTGGAGCAGATCGGCCGCACAGAGGGCAAGCACCCGTTGGACTGCCTGCTCGACCTTGCGCTCGCGGAGGAACTGCGGACGGTGTTCACGGCGGTGCTTCTCAATGCCGATGACGATGCCGTCGGCCGGCTGCTCACGGATGCGAACAGCTCCATCGCGCTCTCCGACGCGGGCGCCCACCTTACTTTCTTCTGCGACGCCGGGTTCGCCCTGCGTTTGCTCGGATACTGGGTGCGCGAGCGGGGCGTCATGTCGCTCGAAGACGCCGTGCGGGAGCTCACGTCCCGGCCCGCTGAGATCTACGGCATCACCGATCGCGGCAGGCTTGTCCCCGGCAACTGGGCCGATCTGCTCCTGTTCGACCCGCGGACGGTCGAGCGCGCGGCGAGCCGCCGCGTGCACGACCTGCCCGGCGGGGCCTACCGCCTCGTCACGGACGCCATCGGCGTCCACGGCGTGTGGGTGAACGGCATGCGTGTGGCGGATGCCAATGGCGTGTGCACCGCGGGCGAGGGCCCGCGCGCCGGCCGGTTGCTGCGCCGCTTCACGCCGACGCGGTCCGCCTAGCCCCGCGTCAGCGGTTGTTGTCGATCGGCGATTGCCAGAGCTCCCGCGGGCCGAAGCCCGCGAATTTACGGATCGCCATGGCCATCTTGAGCTCCCCGTCCTTTCTCTGCTCGACGCGCACCGGCAGGAAGCGGAGCGCCGGAGCCACCCACATCCTGATCTCGCGCTTGGACTGGCGGTCGAGGCGGTAGCGGTAGGTCTCGAAGTGCCCGGCGGCAGTGCGCAGCGTCTCCGCGCCCTCCCGGTGGAAGGTCCATTGGCGTATGCGCGTGCCTTCGACGACACGGTACGATATGTCGACGCCGCCGGCATCGAGGTCGTGCATGAGCGCCGCGTCTATCGCGAGCGGTGTCAGCAGGTCGGCGTGGAGTTCGAGCTCGGTGCTCTCGCCGCCCGACTCGGCGCGGATGATGCCCTCCTGCCAGTGGTACTTGAGCGAGACGTTGCGCTCGCCGCCGTCGTTGCCGTCCTGCAGCCGGTACTCGAGCGGCAGGACGCGCCCGTTCTTGACCACGAACCGGCTCAGTTCCGTCACCGCCTCGGGCTTGACGGCCGCGGCCGCCCCGCGTGCTTTGCTCTCGGAGGTAAAGAGGTAGCTCTCGGGGGCATCGCCACGATCCAGACGGATGCGGCGCTTCGCCTTGAAGCCGGAGCGCTCCAGCGTATAGGAGGCGGAGAAAGGCTGCAGTGTCACATCGGCGTTGGCGACGGACGCGAACGGCACCGGTGCGGTGACTGCAACCAGCAGCGCCGTGGCGAATGCGCCGCAGCGATGCAGCACGGCTTTCCCGCAGGCGGCTTGGACGGCGGTTTCCGGGGTCTTCACGTATGCAGCAGAGGAACCTTCGATGAGTTTGACGTGCGCCTGAGGAATGCGATCGTCGCCACAGTGTACCGCAAGTGCCGCGCCCGGCGGCGCGCGATCGCTGGAAGTTGACCCAGGGGCGCGTAAACTAGGCGCTCGCGGGCCTTGCGTCCCGCTTACCCGGTGACCGAGTTGAAGATTCCGAGTTCGACCCTCGTCGTGCCTTGCACGCTGATGCGCGGCGGCACGAGCCGCGGCGTGCTCTTCGAGCGCGACGCGCTGCCGGCGGATCGCGCGCTGTGGGATCTGATCTTCCTCGCCGCGCTCGGCAGCCCCGACGTGCGCCAGCTCGACGGCGTCGGTGCCGGGGACTCGCACACCTCGAAGATTGCCGTGGTTGGCCGCTCGACGGCGGAGCAGGCGGACGTCGACTATCTGTTCGGCGAGGTGTCGATCACGGAGCCGCGCGTCGACTACAGCGGCAACTCGGGCAATCTCATCACTGCGGTGGGCCTTTACGCCGTCGAGCAGCGCTGGGTCGCCCCGCACGAGGGAGAGACTGCCGTGCGTGTGCGCAACGTCAACACGGACAAGATGACCCTGGTGCGGGTTCCGGTGGTCGACGGCCGGCCGGCCGAGGACGGCGACTTCACCGTCGACGGCGTTCCCGGCGCCGGACCGCGGATCGACCTCGTTTTCACGCGCCCCGAGGGCGCCCTCACGGGTCGGCTCTTTCCCACGGGCGCGCCGTGCGAGCCGCTGCCACTGGCCGAACTCGGGTCCGTGGACGTCAGCCTCGTCGATGCCGCCAATCCCGCCGTGCTCGTCGCCGGCGAGGCCCTGGGGGTGTCGGCGCAGGCGAGCGTCTCCGAGCTCAACGCCGACGAAGCGCTGCTCGCTCGCGTGCAGCGGCTGCGCGCCGCCGCCTCGATGGCGATGGGCTTGGTGGAGCGCGAGCGGGATGCCTGGCGTTACAGCCCCATGATTCCCTATCCGGTGCTGCTTTTCCCCCCGTCCACCTACGCCCGTTTCGACGACGCCACACGCGCCGTGAACGCCGTCGACACGGATCTGTGCGTACGCGTGGTCTCGCTGGGCAAGGTGCACAAGTCGCTCAACGTCACCATGTCCGTCGCCGTGACGGCGGCGGCCCGGTGTCCGGGAACGATCGCCGAGCGCGTGCGTCGCCAAGCGACGCCGCCCGGCGTGCTGCGCCTGGGTCACCCGTCGGGTGTGATCGAGACGCTGGCGCGGGTCCGCCTCGGCGGCGCTGAGCCCGTCGTCGAGGAAGTGGCCCTGGGGCGCAGCGCAAGGCGCATTCTCCAAGGCGAGCTGCTGGTGCAGCCCTACAAGCTGCGCCACCTGGCGCAGCGGGTGGCGGCGGACCGCGCTTGAGCGGCACGCCGCGCGGCGTTGCGCCGGGCGGCGCCGAACGGCCACAATCCCGGCACACTTCAACGTCGCCGAGGACACACCCCGATCGCCATGCCGAGCTTGAGCGCGTCGCGAGCACGCGTCGAGGACGAGCGTTTGCTGCGCGGCCGCGGGTGCTTCGTCGACGATCTGAGTGGCGCCGGCGAGGCGCATGCCTGCGTCGTGCGTTCCCCGGTGGCGCACGCCACGATCCGCTCGCTCGACGTCGAGGCGGCGGCGGCGATGCCGGGGGTGGCGACGGTGCTGACGGCGGGCGATAGGGACGTGGCCGCGCTGGGGCCACTGCCATGCACCACGCCGGTGAGGGGGCGCGACGGACGCGCCATGGTGGAGCCGCTGCGACCGGTGCTGGCCTCGCGCGAGGTCAAGTTCGTCGGTGAGGCGATCGCGCTGGTCGTCGCCAACACCCCCGAGCAGGCACAGCAGGCCGCCGAGGCGGTGGTGGTCGAGTTTGACGAGCTGCCTGCCGTGGCTGGGCCGTCGGCCGCGCTCGCCGCCGGCGCTCCCAGGGTCTGGGCACGGGCCGCCGACAACGTCAGCTTCGACTGGGTCGCCGGCGACGCCGATGCCGTCGAGGCGGTCCTTGCGCGGGCCGATCACGTCGTCGCCATGCGCGTCGGTCACCCCCGCCTGGCGGTTGCAGCGCTCGAGCCGCGGGCGCTGCTGGCGCGGCACGACGCCGCGAGCGGGACGTACACCCTGCACGTGCAGACCCAGGGGGTGCACGCGGTGCGTGACGTGCTGGCCGATGCGGTGCTGCGCATCCCGCGCGAGCGGCTGCGCGTGGTGACGCCGGACGTAGGCGGCAGCTTCGGCATGAAGATCTTCCCCTACCCGGAGTACGCCCTGGCGCTGGTGGCGGCACGGCGCCTCGCGCGACCGGTCAAGTGGACGGCGAGCCGCACCGAGTCCTTCCTCACGGATACCCAGGGGCGGGCGCGCGTCGACGACGTCACGCTGGCGCTGGACCGCAACGGCCGCATGCTGGCCCTCAAGATCGACGCCGTGGCCGATCTGGGCGCGTACCTCTCCACCGTGGGGCCCTACGTGCCCACCGCGGGCGCCGTGCGGGTGCTCGGCCACAGCTACCGCATCGGTGCCGTCGCCTACCGCGTGCGTGGCGTGTTCACCAACGCGGCGCCGGTGGACGCTTACCGCGGAGCGGGTAAGCCCGAGTGTGTCGCCTCGCTCGAGCGTGTCATCGACGCCGCCGCGCGTCGCTTGCGGCTCGATCGCATCGAGCTGCGCCGCCGCAACCTGGTCCGTCCCGCCGACCTTCCTTACGCGACACCCATGGGGGAGACCTACGACAGCGGCGATTACCCCGCACTGCTCGAGCGCGTCCTGGCGCTGGCGGACTGGGACGGCTTTGCCTCGCGGGCCGAGGCGGCCCGCGTGCGCGCTCGGGTGCGCGGCATCGGTGTCGGCATGTACGTTCACGCCACCGGGGGGTCCACCGCGGAGGTCAGTGAGGTGCGCGCCGAGCACGACGGCTCGGTGACGGTGCTGAGCGGCACGCAGGCGTCGGGCCAGGGGCACGAAACGGTGCTGGCCCAGATCGCCGCTGAGTGCCTCGAGATCCCGCGCGAGCGCATCCGGGTCGTTCAGGGCGACACGAGCCGCGTCGCTGCCGGCGGCGGTACCGGCGGCTCGTCGCTGCTGGCTATCGCCGGCAACACCCTGACACGGGCGGCGGCGGCCATGGTCGAACGCGGGCGCGGCATCGCTGCGGCACGGCTCGAGGTCGCAGCGCTCGACGTCGAGTACCGCGCCGGCGAGTTCCGCGTCGCCGGAACCGACCGGGTGCTGGCGCTGGCGCAGGTTGCCGCCGGGCCGGATGCGGGCGGTGAGGGCGGGGGCGGCTGCGTCGGCCGTGCCGCGTTCGAAGGACGCCACACCACCTACCCGAGCGGCGCCTATGTCGCCGAGGTCGAGGTCGACCCCGAGACCGGCGTCGTCGTGCTGGCGGCGTTCAGCGGCGTCGACGACCTCGGCCGCATCGTCCACCCCGCCCTGGCGCTGGGGCAGCTTCACGGCGGCCTCGCCCAGGGGGTTGGCGAGGCGCTGATGGAGTCGGTGTCGTACGACCCCGACGGCGCACAGCTGCTGACGGCGACGTTCCTGGACTACTGGCTGCCGCGCGCCGCGGATCTGCCGCGCTTCGCCCTGGAGCAGCTCGCCACGCCGAGCGCGGCGAACGCCCTGGGCGTCAAGGGCGCCGGCGAAGTATCCACCATCGGTGCGCCGGGAGCGGTCATCAATGCCGTCGTCCACGCGCTCGAGTGCTACGGCGTCGACGAGCTGGACATGCCGGCGACGCCACGGCGCGTGTGGGAAGCGCTCAGCAGGAGAAAGACGTGAAACGGATTCGATCGCCGGCGCCGCCGCCTCCATCGGCACGTATCTGCGCGCGACGCTGCGGGGCAGGTACCGCCTGCGGCTCTCGGACGCGAAGCCGCTCACTGACCTCGAGGCGCACGAGGAGTTCGTGCAGGAGGATGTGCGCGATGCGGCCGCGGTCGATGCGTTGGCCGCCGGCGTCCACGGCATCGTGCATCTCGGCGGTGAGGCGCGGCGCCGAGGCGTCGCGCGGGTGATCTTCGCCAGCAGCCATCACGCCGTGGGTTTCCGGCCGCGGGACCGTCGTGTGGACTGTGCCGCGCCGATCCTGGCGGCGGCCCCGGCGGCGGATTCGCAGTCCCTGCCCGAGCGAATGCAGGGGGGTGATTTCGCTGTCGTCGAGGTGGGCGGGGGCGCACCGTACCTAGGCGGCGATGATTGAGGAGCGCGCCATGCGTTTTGTGCTGTGGGAGCAGAGCGACGAGCGCCGCCTCGACGTATTGCGGCGCAGCCTCACCACCGACTGGGAGCTGCGGCCCTGTATCCCCGGCGCCGGCACGGGCACGCTTCGCCGTGAACTCGCCGACGCCGACGCCGTGCTCACCATGCACTGGGGAGCTTCCATGCCGCAGGCGCCGCGGCTGCGGCTCATTCAGCTGCCCGGGGCCGGGCTCGACGGCATCGACTTCGACGCCGTGCCGGCCCGGTGCGCGGTGTGCAACGTCTACGAGCACGAGATCGGCATCGCCGAGTTCGTCGCGCTGGCGCTGCTCGAGTGGGAGATTCGCCTGTGCCGGCTCGACGCGGGCTTGCGCCGCGGCGACTGGTCGGGCAGCTTCGCCATCGACTCACCGCTGCACGGCGAGCTTTACGGCAAAACGGTGGGATTCATCGGCTACGGGCGCATCGCGCGCGAGACCGCGCGTCGCCTGAAATCGTTCGGCATGCGCCTGCGGGCGTGCACACGCCGTCCCGATAGCGGCGACGAGTTCGTCGACGAACTCGTCGGCATTGCTGACCTCGTGCCCCTGGTCGGCGACTGTGACTACGTCGTCGTGGCCTGCCCCCTCACCGATGCCACACGCGGCCTCGTCGATCGCGCCGCGCTCGCTGCCATGAAGCGCGACGCCGTTCTCGTCAACGTCGCGCGTGGGCCGGTCGTCGACGAGGACGCGCTGTTCGAGGCTTGTCGTGACCGGCGCATCGGCGGCGCCGTCATCGACACCTGGTACCGCTACCCCGAGAGCGCGGACGAGGTCTGCTTCCCGTCGCGTCACCGGTTCCAGGACCTGGAGAACGTCATCATGTCGCCGCACGCTTCGGGGTGGAGTGCGGGCCTTATCGAGCGCCGCTTCCGCGTCGTGGCAGACAATCTCGACCGCCTCGCCCGTGGCGAGCCGCTGCGCAACGTGGCGCGGGCAGCACTGTGTTGAGGGCGACGACTCGCGCGCGCGTGTGCTAATTTTGGCGGTCACCCATGCCCGCGCACGGGCACGGCCCCCCGAGGAGTGAGATCATGACGACGGCAGAAGTTCGCGTAGACGCGGCCGCGCTGAGAGCGTTCACCACCGCGGTCTTCACCGCCGCCGGCGTGCCGGCGGCGGACGCCGCCCTCGAGGCCGACGTGCTGCTGTGGGCGAATCTTCGCGGCGTCGACTCCCACGGCGTGCTGCGCATCCCCGCGTACCTGGAGATGATGCAGCGGGGAGTGATGAATCCCGCCCCCGACATCCGCGTCATCAAGGAGACCGCGGCCGTGCTCTACGTCGACGCCGATCGGGCGCTCGGGCCCGTGGCCACGGTGCCGGCGATGCGGCGCGTGATGACCAAAGCCCAGTCGGTCGGCATCGGCTGGTGCCTGATCCGCAACGTCACCCACCAGGGCGCAATGGCTTATTACACCCTGTTGGCCGCCGAGCAGGGTCTGGCCGGCATCGCCTTTGTCTGCAGCCCGCCCAATATGGCCCCTCACGGCGCGCGTGCGGCGGGCGTGCACAACAGCCCCATCGCCATCGCGGTGCCGGCCGGCCGCCACGCTCACCTGAGCCTCGACATGGCGACCAGCGTCGCCGCGGGCGGCAAGCTCAACCTCGCCGCCGACAAAGGCGTCGCGCTGCCGCCGGGATGGGCGCTGGACGCCGCCGGTAATCCGACGACCGATGCGGCGCAGGCCAAGATCCTGTTGCCGTCGGGCGGTTACAAGGGCTCGGGCCTGGCGCTGATGCTGCAGTGCCTTACCAGCCAGATGGCGGGCAACCCGCTGCTGCTGCCGGCGCTGCGCTCGGAGCGCCCGGCGCTGCGTGAGCAGGGCGCCGCGCACGTGCAGAACAGCGTCGTCGCCGCTATCGATATCGAGCTTTTCTGCGATCCGGGTGAGTTCAGGCGCGAGATCGACGATCTCATCGATGCTCTCAAGGCCCTGCCCACGGCCGACGGTGTCGGGGAGGTCCTGGTACCGGGCGAGCCCGAGGAGAGGGTGCTGCGGGAACGCAGCCGCGACGGCATCCCGCTGCCTCCCGGCACGGTGGACAAGCTGCGCGGTGTTGCCGAGCGTTTCGCCATCGCCCTGCCCCCGGAGCTGGCTTAGCGCCGCCGCACGCACCCGGTGCGCGCCTTGCCGTGCGCGCGCCGCTACAATACGCGGCGCAACGACAAACCGCCCAGCCGAGTCAAGGACCCATGAGTCATCGCCACAGCACACCGCCCGCCGCCGAGCGCTCCCCGGGTGCGCGGGCGCCGTGTCACCCTGCTTTCGAGCGGTTGCGCTCGCAGCCTATCGCCTCGCTCAATCTGCTGGTCGAGGAGTACCGTCACCGGGCCACGGGGGCGCAGCACTATCACCTTGCCGCCGACAATCCCGAGAACGTGTTCCTGGTGGCATTTCGCACCGTGCCGATGGACTCGACGGGGGTGGCGCACATTCTCGAGCACACCGTTCTCTGCGGCAGCGAGCGCTATCCCGTGCGCGACCCGTTCTTCATGATGATCCGGCGTTCGCTCAACACGTTCATGAACGCTTTCACCGCCAGCGACTGGACCGCGTATCCGTTCGCCAGTCAGAACCGCAAGGACTTCTACAACCTGCTCGATGTGTATCTCGATGCCGTGTTCTTCTCGCGGCTGCACGAGCTTGACTTCGCGCAGGAAGGCCACCGGGTGGAATTCGAGCGGCCCGACGATCCGACGAGCCCGCTGGTNNCCCGACCAGCACGTATCACTACAACAGCGGCGGTGAGCCCGAAGCCATTCCTGATCTCACCTACGATCAGCTCAAGGCGTTCTATCGCAGTCACTATCATCCCTCGAACGCCGTCTTCATGACTTACGGGGATCTTCCCACAGCGGACCTGCACGCGCGTTTCCAGGACGCCGCCCTGTCACGGTTCGAGCGTCTCGATGCGCGCATTGCCGTGGGCGACGAGCAGCGCTTCGACGCCCCGCGGGTGGCCGAAGAGACCTACGCCCTCGACGAGGTCGCGGGGGAGGGCGGACACTCTCACATCGTCCTCGCCTGGTTGCTCGGCAGCAACACCGACTGCATGGAGTTGCTGCGGGCGCACCTGCTCTCCAGCGTGCTGCTCGACAACGGTGCCTGCCCGCTGCGTCACGCCCTCGAGACCACGGAGCTCGGCAGTGCGCCGTCGCCGCTGTGCGGGCTGGAGGACTCCAATCACGAGATGAGCTTCATCTGCGGACTCGAAGGCTGCGATGACGGGCGCGCCGAGGCCGTCGAGAAGCTCGTCCTGGGGGTGCTGCAGCGTGTCGCCGACGAGGGCATAGCGCGCGACAAGATCGACTCGGCGCTGCACCAGCTGGAACTGCACCAACGGGAAATCTCGGGCGACGGTTATCCCTACGGCCTGCAGCTGCTGCTCGAGGGTCTGCCGGCCGCAATTCATCGCGGCGATCCGGTGGCGCTGCTCAATCTCGACGCGTCCCTCGAGCGGCTGCGCGCCGAGGTCGAGGATCCGGCATTCGTGAAGCGGCTCGTGCGCCAGTGGCTTCTCGACAACCCGCATCGCGTGCGCCTGACGCTGCGCCCGGACACGGCCTTGAGCAAGCGCCGCGAGGCGGAGGAGCGTAAGCGTCTCGCCGCCCTCGCGGCGGGACTGTCGGCGTCGCAGCGCGGCGAGATCGTCGCTCGTGCCGAGAGCCTCACCGCGCGTCAGGCGCAGGAGGACGATCCCGAGGTCCTGCCCAAGGTCACGCTCGCGGACATCCCCGCGGACATCACCATTCCCGTAGGCGAGTCGCGCCGGCTGGGCGCCGCAGCGGCCACAGTGTTCGACCGTGCGACCAATGGGCTGGTGTACTGTGAGGTCGTCGCTGCGCTGCCCCAGCTCGACGCCGAGCTGCTCGCGGCGGCGCCGCTGTACACCACCTGTCTCACCGAGCTCGGCTGCGGCGGGCGCGACTATCTCGAAACCCAGGCCTGGCAGGACGCCGTGTGCGGCGGTCTCGAAGCGGCCGGGGCCGTGCGCGGCGACGTCACCGACGAGCAGCGCGTCAGCGGTCATTTCGTGCTTTCCGGTAAGGCGCTCACGCGCAATCACGCCAGGCTCGCCGAGCTCATGCACGCGACCTATGTGCGGCCGCGTTTCGACGAGTTCGATCGCATCCGTGAGGTGGTGGCCAAGGAGCGCGCGCGCGCCGAGCAAAGCGTCACTCACAACGGCCATCGTCTGGCGATGATCGCGGCGTGCAGCGGCATGAGCCCGCAGGCGGCGCTGACCCATCGTCTCGAAGGTCTCGCCGGCATCGGCGAGCTGAAGCGGCTCGACGACGGGCTCAAGGACAAGGCCCGCGTGCGCGCCTTGGCGGAGGCCTTCGCTTCGCTGCACCGTCGCATCTCGGGCGCGCCGCGGCAGTTCGTGCTGGTGAGCGAAGGACAGCATCACGAGTCGCTGCTCACCGATCTGCAGCGGGAGTGGTCCGACGCCGTGGAGGTGCGGGGATTCGAACCGTTCTCCCTCGCGCCGCTGCGCGAGCCGGCGCGGCAGCTGTGGGTGACCAGCACCCAGGTGAACTTCTGCGCCAAGGCCTACCCGACGGTGCCGCCGGAGCACGACGATGCGCCGGCGTTGACGGTGCTCGGCGGGTTCCTGCGCAACGGCTACGTGCACCGGGCCGTGCGCGAACAGGGGGGCGCCTACGGCGGCGGCGCGGGGCACGACGGCGACATCGCCGCGTTTCGCTTCTTCTCGTACCGCGACCCGCGTCTGCTCGACACCCTCGCCGACTTCGACGCCGCCGTCGACTGGCTCCTCGGCGGCAAGCACGAGTGGCGCCTGCTGGAGGAAGCCATCCTCGGGGTTATCGGCGCCATCGACAAGCCGGGCTCGCCCGCCGGGGAGGCGACGCGGGCTTTCCACGACGCATTGTGCGGGCGCACCGCCGAGCAGCGCCGTCGATTCCGCAGCCGCGTGCTCGAGGTGACGCTGGAGGATCTGCGCCGCGTGGGCGAGACCTACCTCAAGGCGGAGAACGCGAGCGTGGCGGTGATCACGAACGAGGCCACGCTCGATCAGATCGGCGATCTCGGCATGGAGGTGCAACGGCTCTAGCCGTCGTACGACGTGGTGAGCGGGGCCGGGCGCTGCGTTACAATCGTTCCGGCAATCCGGCGACCGCCTGGGATCCTCACCACCAACGGGAGAAGCAGTCTTGAACCTGAGCACAATGCTGGCGGCCCGCGCCGAGGCGGGAAAACCGGTGCGCGTCGGACTGATCGGCGCGGGCAAGTTCGGCACCATGTTCCTGGCCCAGGCGAGGTTGACCCCGGGGCTGCACGTCGTCGGTATCGTCGATCTCGACGTGGGGCGCGCGCGCGAAGCCTGTCTCGGCACCGGCTGGAGCGAGGCGCAGATCGCCGCGCCCTCTTACGACGCGGCGCTGAGCAGCGGTGCGACGCGGATCGCGGACGACGCCGAGGCGATGATCAACGGCGCCGAGCTCGACGTCGTCGTCGAGGCGACCGGGGACCCGAAGGTCGGCATCCGTCACTGCCTGGCGACGATCGACAACGGTCGTCACATCGTCATGGTCACCGTGGAGGCCGATGTGCTCGCCGGGCCGATCCTGGCACGGCAGGCGCGGGCGGCCGGTGTGGTCTACAGCCTGGCCTGGGGCGATCAGCCGGCGCTCATCTGCGAGCACGTCGACTGGGCCCGCACCTGCGGCTTCAAGGTGGTCTGCGCCGGCAAGGGCACCCACTACCATCCGAGCTTCCACCAGTCGACACCGGACACGGTGTGGGAGATCCTCGACGAGTACCTGCGGATCGACGATCGCGGCAGTATCAACCCGCAGATGTTCAACTCGTTCGTCGACGGCACCAAGTCGGGCATCGAGATGACCGCGGTGTGCAACGCCACCGGCCTCACCCCTCAGCACGACGGGCTGCAGTTCCCGCCGTGCTCGCGCTTCGATCTTGCCGAGGTGTGCAAGCCCCGGGCCGATGGCGGTGTGCTCGACCACGCCGGCACCACCGAGGTGGTGGCCTCGCTCAATCGCGACCGCACGCCGGTGCCGCATCACCTGTCCATGGGCACCTACGTCGTCATCGAAGGCGAGACCGAGTACGCCCGGCGCTGCTTCCGTGAGTACCACACGCTCCCGGACGCGAGTGGCCGCTATGCCGCGTTGTACCGGCCCACCCACATGATCGGCCTCGAGCTCGGCGTGTCTGTCGCCTCGGCGGCGCTGCGCGGCGAGCCCACCGGAACGCCAACGGGTTTCCGCGGCGACGTGGTCGCCACCGCCAAGCGTGACCTGGCAGCCGGCGAGATGCTCGATGGCGAGGGGGGCTTCACGGTATGGGGCAAGCAGATGCCCGCCGAGCGCTCGCTCGAGATCGGCGCCCTGCCGCTCGGCCTGGCCCACCGGGTGCGGCTCAGGCGCGCAGTTTCCCTCGGCGAGCAGATCCGCTGGTCGGATGTCGACATAGACGCCGGCGACCCCGCCGTGCAGATCCGCCGTCGCATGGAGGCGGAGTTCGCCCCGACGACGCCGGCGGCCGCAACGGCCTGACGGGCGCAGCGCACGTCGTCGTTCGCGAGGGTGCGGCAGTCCCTCGGCGCCCTCGTATCGCCGCCCCCTGACGACGGCGCGACGCCGCAGCGATGACCTTCTCGGTGCCGCTGCGTGCGGTCGTGATCGCGCTGCTCATCCACACGCTCTGGGGCGGTAACCCGGTGGCCGTGAAGTTCGGTCTGCTGGCGTTCCCGCCGATGTGGAGCGCTTTCATCCGTTTCGCACTGGCGATCGTCTGCATCGCCGCGTGGGCGGCCTGGGCGCACCGGCGCGTGTGGCCGCAACGCGGCGAGTGGCGGCCGCTGCTCGGGCTCGGGCTGCTGTTCACGCTGCAGATCGGTACCATGAACGTCGGCTTCAGCATGACCACGGGCTCCATGGCCTCCGTGCTGATCTCGACCAATCCCCTGTTCGCAGCGTTGGCCGCCAACTTTTTCATCAGGGGCGACCGGCTGACGGGGCTCAAGTCGGCCGGACTGCTGCTGGCGTTCGGCGGCACGGCGACCGCCCTGGTGCAGGGCGCCGGTGCGGTCCGCTTCGAGTTCGCCAACGGGGGCAACTGGCTCGTCCTGCTCAGCGCAGCACTGCTGGGTCTGCGCCTGGTGCTGAGCGCCCGCCTGTTGCAGCGGGTCGACGAGACGTGTGTTGCCATCTGGCAGATGCTCTTCTCGCTGCCTCTGTTCGCGGCGGGCGGATTGCTGTGGGAGAGCGTGCTGTGGCAGAACGTGGACTGGAAGCCCGTCGCCGGGCTCGCGTACCAGGGCATTGTCATCGCCGGGCTCGGCTTCATGGTGTCGTTTACCTTGATGAAACGCTACCGGCCGAGCGTCATGGTGAGTTTCAATTTCGTCTCACCGATTGCCGGCGTGCTGCTGAGCATGTGGCTGCTGGCGGAGACGATCACCGTCGCGCTGATCGTCGCGATGGCGCTGGTCGCGGTCGGTCTGGTTTTGATTGCGAAGAAGTAGCCGCCGGGGCGTTTGCGCGCGCTCGAGCGCGTAAGCTATGCTCGAGCGCGGGCCTGCCTTCGGGCCCGCGCGCCACCGGTGCGAGACGTACGCGGGAGGAAATCCATGCGACTCGAGAGCAAGACGGCCATCGTCACCGGCGCCGCCTCCGGTTTCGGCGCCGGCATCGCCCGCCTGTTCGCGGCGGAAGGCGCTTCGGTGCTCATCGCCGACATCAACGACAGCGACGGCCGCGCACTGGCGACGCAGATCGAGCAGACGGGTGCACGGGCGAGCTACGTGCATGCCGACGTGAGCCTTCGCGAGGACACCCGGGCGATGATCGCGGCCGCGCTGGAGCTGGACGGTCGTATCGACATCCTCGTCAACAACGCCGGCTTCTCCCACCGCAAGAAGCCGATCCTGGAGGTGACCGAGGAGGAGTTCGACCGCATCTTTGCCGTCAACGTCAAGGCCATCTATCTCGCCGTGCAGGAGGTGCTGCCGGTGTTCCGGCGGCAAGGTGGCGGTTGCATCGTCAACACCTCGTCCACCGCGGCCATGCGCCCGCGGCCCGGTCTGAGCGTCTACAACAGCTCCAAGGGCGCCGTGAACACCCTCACCAAGTCACTGGCCGTCGAGCTCGCCCCCGAGCGCATCCGCGTCAACGCCGTCTGCCCCGTGATCGGCGAGACCGGCCTGATGGAGACCTTCATGGGCGTGGCGGACACGCCCGAGAACCGCCGGGCGTTCGAGGCGACGATTCCGCTGGGGCGATTCTCGCGCCCCGAAGACATCGCCCGCGCCGCGCTGTTTCTGGCCTGCGACGACGCCGAGTTCATCACCGGCGTGACGCTGGAGGTCGACGGCGGGCGCTGTGTCTAGGCGCATCCCGCGCCGCTGCGCCGCTTCCCGGATCCACCGGGCCCGCGGGTTTCTCGGCCCGCGGGAGCACGTTGCCCGCCTCCCGGTGGCCCGCTAGCCGTCTTCTGCCGCCGTGCCGTCGGGACGGTATGGCGGATCGCCGCGGTGCGTCCCGGAACGGTCCCGCACCCCCCCGCTCGGTGGTGTGCTATGCGCGCGTGCCGAGGGCCGCGGTCAGCGCACGGTCGAGGAAATCGAGCCGGTCCTGACCCCAGAAGAGTTCGTCGCGCACGAGGTAGCTCGGAGCGCCGAACACTCCGCGCTCGACGGCCTTCTGCGACTCGCGTCGTCGCAACGCGTCGTAGGGCTGCGTGTCGGCCGCAGCAAGCAGGGCCGGGCCTTCGAGGCGGTTCGCCGCGGCAATGGTGAGCAGCGTGTCGCGATCGGCGATGTCACGCTCCTCGGCCCAGACCGCGCTCAGCAACGCGCCCGCCAGGCGCACGGCGTCTCCCCCGGACTCGCGACAGGCCAGCACCAGCCGCGCTGCGAGTTCCTCGTCCGCCGGCCAGTGCCGCGGGTGCAGGTTGAGGGTGAGTCCCAGGTGGTCGCGCCAGCGGGCCAGCTCACGCAGCCGCCACGCCTGTCTTTGCGGGGCGCGCTGTGCCACCGGCACGCCGCCGGTGGCCGGGAATATCACGCCGCGGTAGTCCACCGGACGTGGCACGACGGTGATGCCATGGCGCCGCGCGAGCGCGACCAGGCGCTCGTGGCCGAGATAGGTCCAGGGCGAGTTGAGGGAAAGGTAGTATTCGATGGATGCGTTTGCGTCGCGTGCCATGGGAACTCCCGCCGTCGGCCTGTGTGGGCCGCTGTTCCTGGGAGAATTCTACCCGGGTCGGCGCACGACGTCGTCGCCAGCCCGCTCACGGTGGTCTGTGCGCGGACAGTGCGGTAAGGTTTCACCTCGTGGAGTCGGGCAACGCCCGCAAGGGCGGCGCCGGCCCCGTTCGTCGAGACGCGCCGGCGCACACGCGCTGCCCGCACGCGGAGGAGGACGGCGACACGGCATGAGCGAGAGGTACGCATCCTACACGCGGCTCGGTTTCGACCATCCCGCCGAGCGCGTGCTGCGGGTGACGCTGCGGGGCAGCGGCCGCATGAACGCCGTCGACACGGTCCTGCACCGCGAGTTGGCCGATGTCTGGCGCGACATTGATCGCGACGGCGACGTGAACGCGGTCGTTCTGCGCGGTGGTGAGGAGGCGTTCTCCGCCGGCGGTGATTTCGAGTTGCTCCAGCACCTCGTTGCCGATCACGACACGCGATTGCGCGTATGGCGTGAGGCGCGCGACATCGTCTACAACATCGTCAATTGCGGCAAGCCCGTCGTCGCCGGGATCGGCGGCGCCGCGGTCGGTGCCGGCCTCGCCGCGGCGCTGGTTTCCGACATCACCGTGGCAGCAAGGTCCGCGCGGCTCATCGACGGGCACACGCGCCTCGGGGTCGCCGCGGGCGATCACGCCGTGCTCATGTGGCCGTTGCTGGTCGGCATGGCGAAGGCGAAGTACTACCTGCTGACCTGCGACACCATCACGGGGGAGGAGGCCGAGCGCATCGGCCTGGTGTCGCTGTGCGTCGATGACGATGCGGTGGACGCAAAGGCGCTGGAGATTGCGACCCGGCTCGCCGCGGGCGCGCAGAGCGCGTTGCGTTTCACCAAGTACGCACTCAACAACTGGCTGCGCATGGCGGGACCGGCGTTCGACACGTCGCTCGCGCTGGAGTGCCTGGGTTGGGACGGGGACGAGGTGAAGGAGGGGCTCGCCAGCCTCAAGGACAAGCGCCCGCCCGTCTTTCCGCGCTCGTCGCCGCTGTAGTGGCGGTGTGCGACGTTGCCGCAGCGGCGGGTCGCGGCCACGGCGACGGCCCCGGCGGGCGCAGTCGGGTTGCGACGATTCGGTGTAGGGAGAGGTAGCTTGGAGCGATGCGCGGACTTGAAGAAAAGTGTGTGGTCGTGACGGGCGGCGGCGGCGGTATCGGCGGCGCCATCTGCGAGCGATTCGCAGAGGAGGGCAGCCTGGTGGCCGTACTGGACATGAACGACGCGGCCGCGGAGCGCGTGGCCCAGGAGATCAGCGGCGCCGGCGCAAAGGCACGGCCCTACCACGTCAATGTTGCCGACTACGAAGCGGTGTCGGAGGTCGTCGAGGCGGTGGAGAGCGACCTCGGTCCCATCGATGTGCTCGTGAACAACGCCGGCTGGGACAAGTTCCTCAACTTTCTCGACACCGAGCCCGGTCTGTGGGAGCGCGTCATCGACGCCAATCTGCGCGGCATGCTCAACTGCCACCACGTGGTGCTGCCGCGAATGGTGCAGCGAGAGTCGGGCAAGGTCGTCAACATCTCCTCGGATGCGGGTCGGGTCGGAAGCTCCATGCAGGCGGTCTACTCCGCCTGCAAGGGCGGTGTCATCGCCTTTACCAAGACGCTCGCGCGCGAGCTCGCGCGCAGCGGAATCACCCTGAACGCGGTCTGTCCCGGGCCGACGGAGACGCCGTTGCTGGAAGGCCTGCTCCAGCACGGCGACAATGGCGAGAAGGTCTATGCCGCGCTGAAGCGAGCCATCCCGATGAAACGGCTGGGCCAGCCCGATGACGTCCCGGGAGTGGTGGCGTTTCTGGCGAGCGACGATGCCGACTTCATCACCGGTCAGGTGATCAGCGTCTCCGGCGGTCTGACCATGTCGGGTTGAGGCTTCGCGCGTGCCGCGCGGCTCACGCCGCCTGCGCCAGCAGTGCCTGCATGCGTTCGAGCGCCCGGCGGATGTTATCGACGCCGTTGGCGTAGGAGAAGCGCAGGTAGCCCTCGCCGAGCGCGCCGAAACTGGTTCCCGCGAGGGTGGCGATGCCGGCTTCCTCCAGCAGCCGGTTCTGCAGCGTGCGCGCGTCCATACCGGTCCTGCTTATGTTGGGGAAAGCATAGAAGGCGCCTCCGGGCATGCGGCAGCGCATGCCGGGCAGAGCGTTGAGGCCGTCGACGATGACGCGGCGCCGCTCGTCGAAGGCGGCCACCATGGCGGCGACGCTGTCCTGCGATCCTTCGAGTGCGGCGATACCCGCGTACTGCGTCGCCGCGTTGACGCAGGAGTGGCAGTTGACGGCCAGGCGTGTCGCTGCCTCGACGAGCCCCTGCGGCCACACGCCGTAGCCGAGCCTCCAGCCCGTCATGGCGTAAGTCTTGCTCCATCCGTCGAGAAGGACGAGCCGGTCGGCGAGTTCGGGATAGCCGAGCAAGGTCACGTGCTCGCGCCCGTCGTAGGTCATGCGCGAGTAGATCTCGTCGCTGAGCACGGCGACGTGCGGGTGGGCTTCGAGACCGCGCACCAACACGTCGATCTCGGCACGGGCGATGGCGCCGCCCGTCGGGTTCGCCGGCGAGTTGATGATGAGCAGACGCGTGCGCGGAGTGATCAGCGCGAGCACCGCCTCGGCGTCGAACGAGAAGTCCCTCTCCTCCACGAGCGGGATCGGTACCGGCGTGGCGTCGGTGAAGCGGATGACGGACTCGTAGATGGGAAAGCCCGGGTTGGGGTAGAGGATCTCGGCGCCCGGTTCGCCGAACATCAGGATGGCGAAGAACATGGTCACCTTGCCGCCGGGCACGACGACGACGCGCGACGGGTCGATGTCCACGCCGCGATGGCGCCACAAGTCGGCGGCCACCGCCTCGCGCAGCGCGGCAATGCCCGGCGACGGCGTGTAGCCGTGGTGGCCGTCGCGCAGCGCCTTGACGGCGGCCTCGACGACGTGGGGCGGTGATCTGAAGTCGGGCTGCCCGATGCCGAGGTTGATGATGTCGCGACCCTGTCGGGCGAGGGCCTCGGCCCTCGCCAGGACCTCGAAGGCCGTCTCGGTCCCCAGACGGGACATCTTCTCAGAGAGCTGGAGCGGCATACGCCGAAGTGCCTTTGCGGTCGACGTGAGCGGGTGCGCGTTCCGCAACTATGCCGCAGCGCGGTGTCTTCGGCAATGCACGTTTGCGGCAGCGGTCGCCGCCCGGGCGCGGCGTGTGCCTGCGGATCACTCGTAGCGCACGCTGCGGGCTGTGGAGCGGCTGACCAGGTTCTCAACCAGCGCGGGCAGCTTGCGCTGGTGACGGGTGTCGATGCGCACGGTGGCGGTCATGCCGGCGCGCAGCGACGGCTGATCGGCTTGTGTGTCGATGTCGAGGATGACGGGAACCCGCTGCACGACCTTCACCCAGTTACCGGTGGCGTTCTGGGGCGGCAGCAGCGAGAACTCGGCCCCGGTGGCGGGGGCGATGGCGCGAATGCGGGCTTGCCACTCACGGTCGGGATAGGCATCGAGCACGAGTGTTGCCGATTGTCCTTCCGAAATATGGGTCAGCTGGGTTTCCTTGAGGTTGGCCTCGACCCACAGGGGCTGCGACTCGATGACGCTGAAGATCGGCTGCCCCGTCTGCACGTACTCGCCGACCTGCAGCTTCATGTTGCTGACGACGCCGTCGACGGGTGAGGCGACGACGGTGCGGTCGAGGTCGACGGCGGCGCGATCGCGGGCGGCGACGGCACGGCGGTACCGCGGGTGCCGCTCGATGGGAAGCTCGGGATCGCCGGCGAGGTTCGCCAGGTCCCGCTGAATGCGCTCGCGGATCACCCGCATCTGCTGGCGAGCGGCGGCCAGCTCGTAGCGGGCCTGATCGAAGCGTTCCTCGGCAGTGATGCCGCGTTGGCGCAGACGCTGCTGACGCTTGAACTGAATCTCGAGGAAACGCACCCGCTCCTCGACCTCCGCCGCTTCGGCCAGGGCCTCGCGGTAGTTGCCCCGCAGCGACTCGATCTCCGTGCGCGCCACGGCCATCTGCGCCTCCGCCTCGGCGACAGCGAGCTCGAAGGGCTCGGGGTTCAGCCGCAGCAGCAGCTGGCCGTCGCGGACGGCCTGGTTGTCCTCGATGCCCACCCACACCACGCGTGCGGAGACATCGGCGCTGATGGCGACGATGTTGGCTTTGACGTAGGCGTTCTCCGTGACCACATAGCGGCCTGTGTGCATGTAGAAGTAGGCGGCGCCCGTGACGGCCGCGACCGGTATGACGACCAACAGCAACGGTCGCAGCAGCCTTCGCTTACGCGCTATTGTCGCGGTCACCGTTGCTTGCTCCGTTGCGCGCCGGGCCCGCCGCGCGCTCGTTGACGTCGTTGAGATTGCCCTTGACCCTGAGCAACGTGTCCACGAAGCGCTCCTGCTGCGAGGAGCTCAGACCGGCGAGCGCGTCGCGGCGAAGCTCGGCGGCGATCTCGCGCATCTGCCGCATCACCGGATCGACCTCCGCGGTGAGATAGACACGCTTGGCGCGGCGATCGTCGTCGTGCGTCTGCCGGCGGACCCAGCCCTTGGCCTCGAGCCGGTCGAGCAGGCGTCCGAGCGTGGGCTTCTCGATCTCCAGTATCTGCGCGAGCTCCGACTGGGTGATGCCGTCGTTGCGATACAGGTGCGTGAGCACCCACCACTGCGAGCGCGTCAGGCCGAGGCTGCGGATGCGCCGGTCGTAGGTGGTGCGCAGCAGCCGCGCCACGTCGTTGAGGAGGAAGCCGAAGTTGCGCTCGAGGTTTTCGCGCCGCATGGGACCGGAAAATTAGTTGCTTAGCTAATAATAAGCCAGGGTATTAGTTTCGCGCAAGCGCGGCCGGCGCCCGCCCGCACGGGCGCTGGCGGGCGCGCGCGGAGGGACCTGCGGCCCCTGCGCGGCGGCGGCGCACCGGACCGGCTGCGCCGCGAGGGCTCAGAGCGCTGCTTTCTCGATGGGCCAGGCGATGCCCGCGGAGAGGCCGCCGTCGACCCGCAGCGTCTGCCCGGTCATGAAAGCCGAGGCCGGCGAAGCCAGGTAGATCGCGGCGCCGACGAGGTCGCCCACCTCGCCGAGGCGCTCGAGGGGCGTGTTCTCCCGACCCCAGGCCTGCATGGTCTCGTCGGACCAGAGCTTGCGCGTGAGGTCGGTCAGGATGAAGCCGGGCGCGATGCCGTTGACGCGAATTCCGTGGTGGCCCCACTCCAGCGCCAGGCCGCGGATCATCGTCAGCATGCCGGCCTTGCTCATGGCATAGGGCACGATGTTCTTGAGCGGCGCGTAGCTATTGACCGAGTCGACGTTGATCTGGACGCCGCGGCGGCGCGCGATCATGTGCCGCCCCGCTTCCTGGGACATGAAGAACGCGCCGCGCAGGTTGATGTCGAGTATGAAGTCGAATTCCTGCGGGCTGAAGGTTTCGGCGGGCTGGCGCTTGTTGACGCCGGCGACGTTCACCAGGGTGTCGATATGGCCGAACTCGGCGATGACGTCGTCCACGCAGCGCTTGATCGAGCCTGCGTCGGCGACGTCGCAGACCAAGGCGCGAACCTCGCCGCCGGCGGGAGAGATCTGTGCCGCCGCGGCGGCGAGCGTGGCCTCGTCGCGGCCGGTGATGATGACGCGGGCGCCGCGCTCGGCAAAGCCCCTGGCGAGCTCGCGGCCAATGCCGCGGCTGCCGCCGGAGATCAGGGTGATGTCGTCTTGTACGGAGAACAGTGCGTCTTTCATGGTGTGGTTGACTCCTCTGGGGGTTCAATCGGGAAAAGGCGGAAGGCGTCGGCCGTGCTGCGGCGTAACGGGCAGTGCCGCGCGGCCGGGCATGGTCTTGTGGATCGCGATCCCCGAGGCGCGGGGTGCGGATCGATCGCGGGGCAGGCGTGCATCGGCGGCCGGGTTCCGTGTGCTATCTTGCGTCGGCGCCGACGCGCGCCGCGGCGAGCGGCGATTCTCGCCGCGTGCCGCGCGGGCGTAAACTCGGGCGGCGCTGGGTTCGCCGCCGTCGAACCCGCAGGAGGAGCCGATGAAGATCGCCAGCGTCGCTGCCATTCCGCTCGAGATTCCGTTCACCCACGGCGGACCCCCGGCGGGATGGGGCGGCCGCCCCTGGACGCGCCTGAGCGTGGTCCTGGTGCGCGTCGAGACCGATTCCGGCCTCGTCGGCCACGGTGAGGCGTTCGGCTACGGCTGCCGTCGGGCGGTTAAGGCGGCGATCGAGGACATGGTGGCGCCCATCGCCGTGGGCGCCGATGCCCGTGACATCGCCGGCCTCACGCGGCGAGTGCAGCAGGAGCTGCATCTGTTCGGTCGCTACGGCATCACGTTGTTCGCGCTCTCGGGGCTGGACATCGCGCTGTGGGACCTTGCCGGCAAGGCGGCGGGATTGCCCCTGCATCAGCTGCTCGGCGGCGCCGCGCGCGATCACGTGCCCGGCTACGCCAGCCTGTTCAAGTACCACGACCCGGAGCTCGTCGCCGAGCGCGCGCAGGCGGCGCGGGCCGAGGGCTATCGGTGGATCAAGCTGCACGAAACCGAGGAGGCGGAAGTCAAGGCCGCACGTGAGGCACTGGGGCCCGATGTGCCGATCATGCTCGACACCAATTGTCCGTGGACACCGGATCAGGCGCGGCACGAAGCGTTGCGGCTCAAGCCGTATGACCTCTACTGGCTGGAGGAGCCCATCTTTCCGCCGGAGGATTTCGCCGCGCTGGCGCGCCTCGGGCGGGAGGTCGGCATCGCTCTGGCCGCCGGCGAGAACGCCTGCACCGTGTTCGAGTTCGATAAGATGCTGGCCGCCGGTGCCGTCGCCTATGCCCAGCCCAGCGTGACCAAGGTAGGCGGTGTCACCGAGGCACGCAAGGTCGCCGAGCGCGCAGCGCTGAGCGGTGTCGCCGTGATGCCGCACTCGCCCTATTTCGGCCCCGGTTTTCTGGCGACGCTGCAGCTCCTGGCGGCGCAGCCCGAAGAGAGCCTGTGCGAGCGCCTCTATGTCTCTCTCGAGGCGAGCCTGTACGGCGATCTCATCGACCCGGTCGCGGGGCAGTTCCGCTTGCCCGAGGGCGCCGGACTCGGCCGGGACCCCGACCCGGACGTGGTGAGCGAATACCGCGTGCGCGACTGAGCGCGCGGCGCTCAGCCGCCCTGGCCCTGAGCCGTGCGTATCGCCTGCCACACGCGCTGCGGCGTCAGCGGCATGTCGAGGTGATCGATGCCGTACTCGTCGAGGGCGTTCAGCACCGCGTTGACGGTGGCCGGCGGGGCGGGGATGCAGCCCGCCTCGCCGCATCCCTTGATGCCCAGCGGGTTGGTGCTCGGCGGTGCGTCCTCGTAGAGATCGATTTCGAAGGCGGGCAGGTCGTCGGCGCGCGGCAGGCAGTAGTCCATCAGGGACGCCGACACGAGCTGCGCGTCGTCGTCGTACACGCAGCGCTCCAGCAGCGCTTGCCCGAGGCCCTGCGCGACCCCGCCCATCACTTGGCCACGCACGATCATCGGGTTGATGATGCGGCCGAAGTCGTCCACCACCGTGTAACTCACCGGTGTCACGGCGCCGGTGTCGGGGTCGACCTCCACCTCGACGACGTGGCAGCCGTTGGGGTAGGTGTAGTGCTCGCGCTCGTAGTCGGCGGACTCGCTCAGGCCCGGCTCGAGCCCGGGCGGGCGGCGATCGGCGTCGAAGGCGACTTCCACCACGGCGTCGAGGTCGACGGCGCGGTCGGTTCCCGCGACGCACAGCCTCGGCGTGTCGCCCGCGGCGTCGTATTCCACGTCCTCGGTGGCGGCCTCCAGGAGATGGGCGGCGATGAGGCGGGCCTTGTCGATGATGCGCTCGCTGGCGCGCAGCACGGCGCTGCCGCCGATCTGCAGCGAGCGCGAGCCGCCGTGGCCGCCGCCGGAGGGCAAATCGGCCGTGTCCGCCTGGCGATAGACGATGCGCTCGGGTGGGATGCCCAGACGTTCGGCCAGGATCTGCGCGAACACGGTTTCGTGTCCCTGTCCGTTGGACTGAGTACCCACGCAGAGCGTCACCGTGCCGTCCTCGGCGAACGCGATACGCGCGTTCTCGCCCGGCTGACCGAGAGTCGACTCTAGGTAGTAGGCCACGCCGAGCCCGCGGCGCCGCCCCCGTTGCCGCGACTGCGCTGCGCGCTCGGCGAATCCTGCGACGTCGGCGAGGGCGAGCGCCCTGTCCATGACGCTGGCGAAGTCGCCGCAATCAATGAGGATGTTGGCGCCGTTGCGATAGGGCAGGTTCTGCGGGCGGATGAGATTACGCCGCCGCAGCTCGGTCGGATCGACGCCGAGCGCGCGCGCGGCCCGCTCGACGACACGCTCGATGATGTAGGCCGCTTCGGGGCGCCCGGCGCCCCGGTAGGCGTCCGTCGGCACGCTGTTGCTGTACACGCCGCGCACGCGCATGTAGATAGCGGGGATCTCGTAGGCGCCGCCGAGCGTGGATGCCGTGGCGCCGGTGGGTATGAAGGGACCGAAGGACGAGAGATAGGCGCCGAGATCGGCCACCGTGTCGATTTCGAGTGCCTTGAAGCGCAGGTCCGCGTCGAGGGCCAGCCGCACCGCGTTGCGCTGGTCGCGTCCCTGGACGTCGGAGAGAAACGATTCGACGCGCGTGTTGACCCACTTGACCGGCCTGCCGAGTCGCTCCGCGGCGAACAGGACCATGACGTGCTCGGGCTGCAGCATGTTCTTGCAACCGAAGCCGCCGCCGACGTCGTGCGCCACCACGCGCACCGATTCGGGCGCGCAGCCGAAGACGACATTGGCGAGGTCGTTGCGGAAGCCGAATACACCCTGGACAGAGCCCTCCAGCAGCCGCTCGCCGCTGGCCGCGTCGTAGTGCCCGATGGCGCCGCGCGGCTCGATGGGGTTGGGAACCAGGCGATTGTTGTAAAGAGATGCCTCGATCACGTGAGCGGCGTCGGCGAACGCGGCGCTCACGGACTCCGCGCTGCCGGTTTCCCAGTCGATGCCCACGTTGCCGGCGGCCTCGTCCCACACCAGCGCCGCGCCCGGCTCGAGCGCCGCCGCGGCGTTACGCACGATCGGCAGCGAACGCAGGTCAACCTCGATGCGCTCGAGCGCGTCCTCGGCCTGGGCTCGTGTCGCGGCGACCACCATGGCGATCGGCTGGCCCACGTGGCGCACGCGCCCGACGGCGAGCGCCGGATACGGCGGACGGTAAATGGGCGCGCCGTCGCGGTTGCTGAGCGGCGGGCGCAGCGGAATGTTGCCGTAGCCGGAGCGTTCCCAGTCGGCGCCGGTGAACACGGCGATGACGCCGGGCGCACCCTCGGCATCGCGCGTATCGACGGCGTTGATCTGCGCGTGCGCCTCCGGGGAGCGCAGGAAGGCAGCGTGGACGACGCCGGGCGGATCGAGATCATCGAGGTACACGCCTGCGCCGGTGAGGAAGCGCCGGTCCTCTTTGCGACGCATCGCCTGTCCGAAACCGAATTGGGCCATGGGCCGGTTCTCCTTCGAGTGTGCTTTCCCGTGCCCGGCAGATCCGGGTCGCCGCCGGCCGCGGCACGCCGACCGGACGCGGTCGCGGGCGTCACGGATGTCGTGATCCGGGCCGTGGCGGCGGCCGGGATGAAGTACGTCGGAGTCTTCCGCGGCGGGCCCGTCACAGCGGGTGCCGGCGCCGGCACTGCCTGCCGCCGACGGCGGTCGCGGCGGTGCGCAACGTTAGCACAACCGCGTCGTCGCCGCGACGCAGCGCCGGCGGTGAAGTCCCGGGAAATCGGCGATGCCGCTAAAGCAACAGCCGTCGCGGGTTCTGCGCGAGGCGATGCAGCTCTTCGAGAAAATGCGCCACGAGCCGCCGGTCGGCTACGCGGGCATCGACCCGCAGCGTGCAGCACACGCTGTCCGCGGCGCCCGGGCTCGGCGGCAGGTCCACGCTCAGCAGTGCCGTGGGCGCCGGGCGCGGATCGAGAATGCCGGCGAATGGCGCCGAGGGCTGCACCGTCAGCGCCGGGCCCTTGGCGCCCCGCAGGCCGGCGTCCGCGCCCGTGCCGGAGGCGAGCGCCGCGGCGGCGGCGAGGTCGTTCAGCCCGCGGCGATCGGCGTTGTGGAGCACGAGCGTCGTCATGCCGTCGCCGCCCGCCGGGATGAGGCCGACGTGGACGGCGTCGTGACGCTCCACGACGCCGGAATGCCAGGACGCATTCAGGCCCGGGACCCGTGCCAGCGCCGTCGCCGCCAGCTTGACCATGACGGCGGCGAGCGAGACGCGTCCCTCGCTCTCCGGCTCCCGGTTCAGCACCCGCTCCAGTGCCTGCAGCTCCGCCAGCGGCAGGCGTGCCGCGGCCTCGATTCGAGACTCGGCCGCCGCCGACGGCGCCGGGCCCGGCGCGTCCGGCGCCGGCGTCGCCGCGTGCGCGCCCACATGACGCTTGACGTCCATCGCCAGCACCCGTCCCTCGCGGCCGCTGCCGGCGACGGACGTGACATCGATGCCCGCCTGACGCGCCATGTGACGTGCCAGGGGGCTGGCGGCGCGATCGTCCTCCGGCGCCGCGCGCTCCACCTCGTCCCGTGCCCCCGTCGACGTCATTGCTCGAGGTACGCGCGGGCGCAGGCCTGCAGTATGGACTGCGCGTCTATGCCGTGGTGCCGATAGAGCTCGGGAACGCTGCCCGACTGACCGAATCGGTCGACGCCGAGGGGTTGGACGCGGTGCCCGCGCACGGACCCGAGCCAGGCGAGCGTTGCCGGGTGGGCGTCGACGACCGTCACCAGCGTTGCGTGCGGCGCGAGCGGCGCCAGCAGGCGCTCGACGTGCGCCGTGCCGTGCGCGTCCCCGTGGGTGTCGGCACGTCGCGCCTGCTGCCAGCCGCGGTGCAGCCGATCGGCGGAGGTCACCGCGAGCACACCGGCCCCGGGCAGGTCCTCGAGCAGGGCCGCATGGGCCTGCAACGCCTCGGTCGCCACGGCGCCGCTGTAGACGATGGCGAGCTGCGCGCCCGCCGCGGGCTCGCGAAGCCAGTATCCCCCGCGGATGACAGCGTCGGCCAGGGACGTTGTCATCTCGCGCCGCGGCTGCTCCAGCGCGCGCGTGCTCAGGCGCAGATACACCGAGCCGCCGGCGGCGTCTTCGAGCAGGTCATCGGCGACGGGCTCGGACCCGTCGCGCTGCATGTACTCGAAGGTCCACGCCATGATCGCCGCGAGCTCGTCGGCGAACGCCGGTTCGAACGAGGCCAGCCCATCCTGGGTGAGACCGATCATCGGCGTGCCGATGGACTGGTGGGCGCCGCCCTCGGGCGCCAGCGAGATGCCCGAAGGCGTCGCCACGAGCAGAAAGCGCGCGTCCTGGTAGCAGGCGTAGTTGAGGGCGTCCAGCCCGCGTTGGATGAAGGGGTCGTAGAGCGTGCCCACGGGCAGCAGGCGCACGCCGAAAAGCGAGTGCGACAGGCCCAGCGCCGCCAGCAGCAGGAACAGGTTGTTCTCGGCGATGCCGAGCTCGATGTGCTGGCCCTCGGGTGCGCCCTCCCAGCGCTGCATGGACGCGACCTGTTCCGCGGCGAACGGGTCACGCCGGCCCTCGCGGTCGAAGACCCCCTTGCGGTTGACCCACCCCCCGAGATTGGTCGAGACGGTGACGTCGGGCGAGGTGGTGACGATGCGCCGTGACAGTTCGTCGTCGCCGCGGGCGAGTGTCGCCAGCACGCGGCCGAAGCTCTCCTGGGTCGAGATCGGGCGGGCCGTCGATGCACGCGGCAGTCGTTGCAGCTCGAGGCGCGGCGCCGTGCGGCGGCGGTCGCGGTCGCGCGCGAAGGGGACCCCCTCCAGGAACGCCTTGAGCGCCGCCGGCGGCGGCTCGAGGCCGGCGAAGGGCTCCCACTCGGCGCCGTCGGGGATCTCCATGCGGCGCTTGAAGATGGCCATCTGCTCCGGGCTCATGAGGCCGGCGTGATTGTCCTTGTGACCGGCGAAGGGCAGGCCGTGGCCCTTGATGGTGTAGGCGATGAAGCATGTCGGCGCCTCGTCCTCGACGCTTTCGAAGGCCTCCACCACGCTCTGCATGTCGTGGCCCCCGAGATTGGTCATCAGCGCCGCCAGCGTCTCCTCGTCGTGCTCGTCGAGCAGCGCGCGCACGCCGGCGACGTCACCGATGTCCCGCAGCAGGTGCTCGCGCCACGCGGCCCCGCCCTTGAACACCAGCGCCGAATAGAGATCGTTCGGACAGTCGTCGATCCAGCGCTTGAGCGCGTCGCCGCCGGGACGCCGAAACGCCTCCTGCAGGCGCGTGCCGTACTTGATGGTGATCACGCGCCAGCCCATGTTGTGGAAGAGTTGCTCGAAGCGCCCGAAGAGCCGGTCCGTGACGACGGCATCGAGACTCTGGCGGTTGTAGTCGATCACCCACCACAGATCGCGCAGGCGGTGCTTCCAGGACTCCAGCAAGGCCTCGAACACGTTGCCTTCGTCGAGCTCGGCGTCGCCGACCAGAGCCACCATACGCCCACGACCGGGCGGCGACGGCAGCCACTGCTTGGCGTCGAGGTAGTCCTGCACCAGGCTCGCGAACGCGGTCATCGCCACCCCCAGGCCGACCGAGCCCGTCGAGAAGTCGACGTCGTCGGCGTCCTTGGTGCGGGAGGGGTAGGACTGCGCGCCCCCCATCGCGCGGAAGCGCTCGAGCTTGTCGCGGCTCTGGCGCCCCAGCAGATACTGGATGGCGTGAAACACCGGGCTCGCGTGGGGCTTGACGGCGACGCGATCCTGGGGCCGCAGCACGGCGAAGTACAGCGCCGTCATCAGCGTCGCGACCGACGCGCTCGACGCCTGGTGGCCGCCGACCTTGAGGCCGTCGCTGCTCGCACGCACGTGATTGGCGTGATGGATCGTCCACGCGGAGAGCCAAAGGACCTTGCGTTCGAGCGCCCGCAGCATGGCGAAACGCTCGGCGGCGGCGTCGCCCGGGGAGAGCGCTCTCGGCAGCGCGGAAGACATCACGGCGTGCTGGACATGGACGCGTGCTAGTGTACCGACGGCGCTCGGAAATGTCCTTGCCTAGTTGCCCATGAACTGGCAGTAATGGGTTAAATCTTCCGTATAAAGCGTATTGCAAGAAAGAAGATTTCATCGAGGACGGCCTCAGAGCACGGTCGCGGCCTTGGCAGGCGGCGACGACGTGTTGCCTTATCGCGGGCGCTCAGGGATGATCCCGGGTCGCCCGGACGGCCCGCTGCCGGCGGGCGCCGCCGAGCAGAGCGAAATCGCAGCATGCCACAGTCAGCCTCATTCGACATCGAGCCCGGGTTGCGCGTCGTCGTCACCGCCGGCGCGGCCGGCATCGGTCGGGCAATCGCGACGGCGTTTCACGCCCACGGCGCACGGGTGCACGTCTGCGACATCGCCGAGGACACCCTCGCCGATTTTCGCGCCGAGTTTCCCGGCATCGGCGCCACCCGCGCCGACGTTGCCGAGGTGGCTCAGGTCGATGGGCTGTTTGCCGAGGCGGTGCAGGCCCTCGGCGGCCTCGACGTGCTGGTCAACAACGCCGGCGTCGCCGGCCCCACCGCGCGTGTCGACTCGATCTCGCCGCAGGAGTGGGATCGCACCGTCGCCGTCAACCTGAGCGGTCAGTTCTATTGCGCGCGGCGCGCGGTGCCGCTGCTGCGCGAAGCCCGTGAGGGGGCCATGATAAATATCTCGTCGGTTGCCGGGCGCCTCGGGTTCGCCTTCCGCACACCCTACGCGGCCACGAAGTGGGCGGTGGTCGGATTCACGCAGAGCCTCGCCAAGGAGCTCGGCCCCGACGGCATCCGCGTCAACGCGATACTTCCCGGTATCGTCGAAGGCCCGCGCATCGAGCGCGTCATCGCCGCGCGCGCCGAGGCGCTCGGCATGAGCTACGAGGCGACCCGCGAGCAGTCTCTCGACAACGTATCGTTGCGGCGCATGGTCGCCCCCGAGGACATCGCCAGCATGGCGCTGTTCCTGTGCTCGTCGGGGGGGCGCAACATCAGCGGCCAGGCGCTGAGCGTATGCGGCAACGTGGAGACGATCTGAGCGGGCCGCGCGCGCCGGCGCCTCAACGGGGGCGCGCCCTCGAGACAGGCAGACAGGAGTAGGAAGCACATGGCCGCCAACCGCAAAGTGATCATCACCTGCGCCGCGACGGGCTCGATCCATACGCCGAGCATGTCTCCGCACCTGCCGCTGACGCCCGCGGACATCGCGCAGCAGTCGATCGATGCGGCCGCCGCCGGCGCCGCCATCCTGCACCTGCACGCGCGTGAACCCGAGAACGGGCGTCCGACACCGGATCCGGACGTGTTCATGCAGTTTCTGCCGCGCATCAAGGAAGCGTGCAATGCCGTGATCAACATCACCACCGGCGGCGGTCAGGGGATGACTCTCGAGGAACGGCTGGCGGCGCCGCTGCGGGCCGAGCCGGAGATGTGCTCGCTCAACATGGGTTCGATGAACTTCGCGCTCTATCACATGCTGCAGCGCTACAGCGATTTCCGCTACGACTGGGAGCGGGCACACCTCGAGAACAGTCGTGATTTCATCTTTCGCAACACGTTCAAGGACATCGAGCAGATCCTCAAGCGTCTCGGCGAGGGCTGCGGGACGCGGTTCGAGTTCGAGTGCTACGACATCGGCCATCTCTACAACCTGGCGCACTTTCTCGACCGCGGCCTGGTCACGCCGCCGCTGTTCGTGCAGTCCATCTTCGGCATTCTGGGCGGCATCGGCGCCGACACCGAGAACGTGGCCCACATGCGGCGCATCGCCGACAAGCTCTTCGGCGACGACTACGTCTGGAGCGTGCTGGCCGGCGGTCGCCACCAGCTCGGCTTCGTCACGATGAGCGCCATCATGGGCGGCAACGTGCGTGTCGGGCTCGAAGACAGCCTCTACGCCGGCGCGGGCAGGCTCGCGACCTCCAACGCGGAGCAGGTCACCATCATCCGCGAGATTCTCGAGGGACTCTCCCTCGAGGTGGCGGGCCCCGACGACGCCCGCCGCATGCTGAAGCTGAAGGGCGCGGATCGGGTGGCGTTCTGAGGCAGGCGCCCCGCGGCGGGCGGCGGAGCAGCGTTGCATCCACCTGCGCCCGGGGCTATGATCCAGCGGGTTCGCTGCATAAGAGGGGGTACGCGGCCCGCGGCGCGATCGGCAACAAGCTGCGCGGGGCGGGGCTGTGTCGCGTACAAGAGCCCGAAGATCAATCCGCTAGTAAGCGCAACCGAAGGAGGTATGTTCCGATGAGCCTTAGAAAAACCCTGGCAGTGGCGGGTCTTGCCGTCTCTGTGGCGCTGGTGACCGCGACGGACGCCGAGGCGCAGAAGCGGGTGCGGTGGAAGCTCCACAGCGCATGGGGCAGCACCGTACCGCACCTTGGCACCTCCGCGGTGCGTTTCTCCGAGAACATCGGCCGCATGACAGGTGGCCGTTTCGAGATGAAGTTCTTCGAGCCGGGGGCCCTGATTCCGGCCAACGAAGGCTTCGACGCGACCTCCAAGGGCTCCATCGAGGCCGCCTGGAGCACGGCCGGCTACGACGTGGGCAAGGTGCCGGCGCTGGCGTTCTTCACCGCCGTGCCTTTCGGCCCCACCCTGGGCGAGTTTCTGGCCTGGAAGAAGTACGGCGGGGGCAACGAGATCCAGCAGGAGATCTACGCCAATAACAACATCTACCAGCAGGACTGCCTCGCCATCGGACCGGAGACCTCGGGCTGGTTCAAGAACGAGATCACCGATCTCGAGCAGCTGCGTGGCATGAAGATGCGCTTCTTCGGCCTCGGCGCCCGCGTCATGCAGAAGATCGGCGTGTCGACGCAGTTGCTGGCCGGAGGTGACATCTTCCCGGCGCTGGAGAAGGGCGTCATCGACGCCACCGAGTTCTCCATGCCGGCGATGGACATCAAGTACGGCTTCTACCAGATCGCCAAGAACAACTACTTCCCGGGCTGGCACCAGCAGGTTTCGGTGAGCCAGCTGCTGATCAACATGGAAAAGTGGAACGGCCTGTCGGATGAGTACAAGGCCATCGTGGAAGTGGCCTGCGGCGACAGTATCCTCAACACCTACGCCGAGACGGAGTACGTCAATCCGTACGCCATGCTGGAGATGGGCGACAAGTACGGCGTGGTGACCCGTCGCTGGACCGACGAGCAGCTCGCCGTGTTCGAGCAGGCGTGGCTCGACGTGCTGGAGGAGGACTCTGCCAAGGACCCCGTGTTCAAGCGGGTTGCCGACAGCTACCTGGCTTTCCGCGCCACTTATGCCAAGTGGGGCGCCGCTCAGTCGCTGAAGCCGACCTACCTTATGGGGCAGTGAGGCAGGCTTGAGTTACCGACGGCGGCCGGGGCCCGAGTGGTCGGACCCCGGCCCCGTTGCCTCATAGCCGGTATTCCTCGAGGCCTCGGAGCGTCCGATGGAAGCGATTCTCAGAGCCGCGCGTAACGGCGGGGTGATCGCGGTCGTCGTCGTCCTGGCGGTCCTCGGGGCTGCTTTTGCCTGGATCCTGGGCATGAGCCCCGAAGAGCAGGAGGAGCTGCTCTATCTCGCCCAGGACTACCTGCCCATCGTCATGTTCCTCACCCTGGCGACGCTGCTGTTCTCAGGCTTTCCCGTCGCCTTCATTCTCGGCGGCCTGGCGCTGCTGTTCGGCTTGATCGGCTACTTCCTCGACATGTTCTCGCTGATCGAGTTCTTCAACTTCATGCCCCGCATCTGGTTCCAGGGCGCCGAGAACCTGGTGCTGGTGTCGGTGCCGGCCTTCGTCTTCATGGGCGTGATGATGGAGCGCAGCGGCGTCGCCAACGACCTGCTCTACTGCGTCCAGGTGCTGCTGAAGAAGGTCCCCGGCGCGCTCGCTCTGGCGGTCACCATCATGGGCACCGTGCTGGCGGCGATGACCGGCATCATCGGCGCCTCGGTGACCATGATGACGGCGCTGGCGCTGCCGACCATGATGCGCCAGGGCTACAGCCACGCCCTGTCGTGCGGCACCATCGCCGCATCGGGCACGCTCGGCATCCTCATCCCGCCGAGCATCATGCTCATCATCATGGCCGACCTGATGGCGGTGTCGGTGGGCAACGTGTTCATGGCCGCGATCATGCCGGGCCTGTGCCTGGCAGCGCTTTATCTGCTCTATGTGGCTGTGTTCAGTGCGCTGCGGCCCTCCGCGGCGCCCAAGTTGCCGCCCGACCTGCTGTACGTGCCGGGCCGCCAGCTGCCGGTCCTGATCTTCAAGAGCTTCCTGCCGCCGGTGTTCTTGATCGGCATGATCAAAGGCTCGATCCTGTTCGGTTGGGCAACTCCGAGTGAAGCGGGTGCCGTGGGCGCCTTCGGCGTGTTGCTCCTCGCCCTGTTCTACGGGCGCCTGAACTTCAGCATGCTGCAGGGTGTGTGCCACACCTCGGCGCGCACCGTGGCCATGATCTTCTTCATCATCATCAGCGCCACCTGCTTCGCCTACGTGTACCGCTCGCTCGGCGGCGACGACATCGTCGAGCACCTCATCAACGAGGCGGGTCTGGACTCCTGGGGGCTGCTGTTCCTGCTGATGGCGATCACCTTCTTCCTTGGCTTCTTCCTCGACTGGATCGAAATCACGCTGATCGTGCTGCCGGTGTTCGCGCCGCTGGTGACCGGGCTCGATTTCGGCGATCACGTGGCCCAGGGAGACATCGTGTTCTGGTTCCTGATCCTCATGGCCATCAACCTGCAGACCTCGTTCCTGACGCCGCCGTTCGGCTTCGCGCTGTTCTACCTCAAGGGGATCGCGCCCAAGGAGATCAAGATCCAGAGCATCTACAAGGGCATCATCCCCTTCGTGCTGCTGCAGCTGCTCGGGTTGATCATGGTCGTGTGGAAACCCGAGATCGCGCTGTGGCTGATGCGGTCGGTCTACGATACCTAGCGCGAGACCGGCTCCGTGAACTCTGAGGCAGCCAGCCGGGTCGAGCCGACCGCCGCGAAGCGCTCTGGCGCGTCGCAGCGCGTACATCATCTGACCCCCGAAGAGATGCCCTTTGCGCTGCGCCTGAGCGAGCGACTGCGGCGTTTTGTCGATTGGATCGGTCGCTTCGGATCCTGGTTCGTGGTGCCCCTGGTGCTGATCACGGCTTTCGACGTGACCATGCGCAAGCTGTTCGGCAAGCAGCAGGTGTGGCTCGTCGAGAACGTGAGCCCCTTGTTCGGCTCTACGCTGCTGCAGGAGCTCGAGTGGCACTCCCACACCGTCCTGTTCACGCTGGTGCTCGGCTACGGCTACATCTGGAACACCCACGTACGCGTGGATCTGCTGCGGGAGAACCTTGTTTTTCGCAAGAAAGCCTGGCTCGAGTTCATTGGCCTCACCCTGTTTCTCATTCCCTACTGCCTGGTGGTGGTGTATTTCGCGGTCGTGTATGCCTACGAATCGTGGGCCATCAGCGAGGTCTCGGCCTCGCTCGTCGGCCTGTCTCACCGCTGGATCATCAAGAGCGTGCTGGCCTTCGGCCTCGTCATGGCCGTGGTCGCGGGACTCGCCGTGTGGCTGCAGGTCGCCATCGCCCTGTTCGGTCCGCGCAACGCCCGCTTTCCGCTGATGACCCTCGACTGGCCCGAGGAAGCCGGCTCAAGCGTGGAGGGCAAGGAGCGTCTCGACCTCGATAAAGTCGAGGATCAGCTTGAGCTGCGCGCCCGCGAGCAGCGCGAGGGCGACGAATCGGTGCAAACACCCGGCTAGCCGCGCTGCGGCTTCACCGCGATGGAATGGGACAAGCTCGTCAAGCGCTACGTCTGGGACGACGATAAGACCCCTTACCTCGTTCCCATTGCCCGCTTGACCCGGCGTCAGGCCGATAACGAGATTCTCATCTACTGCCTGTTCCTTGGTGTGCTGTTCGCGGTCGTGACCGTGGCTTCGCTGAGCGCTGCCGGTCCCCACGGGCGCTCGCTCGGCATGGCCTTCTATAGCTTCTCCGTCGTGTGCGCTGCCATTGTCTTTGGCATGACCAAGAGCTTTGCCGCGGTCGTCTACCTGAGCGCGACCCCGCTGGCCGGTCTTCTGTATCTGTTCGTCTTCGGGTTCAGCTCGCAGCGCGAGCTCGTCGACACGCTGGTGGCGACGGGGCTGCTGGCGCTGTTGCTGGGTTACTCGGTGCGTATCCTGGCCCTGGCGCGCGTGTATGCCGGTCTGCCGCAGTCGAAGGATGAAGCCGAACGATCGCGTTTTCGCCCGCCGCGCGGGCGGTGAGCGCGGCGCGGCGCCCGCGGGGCGTCGCTGGCTGCGGCGTCACGCACTCGCCTCGGTCGTTCTTGCCGCCGCGCTGCTCGCGGCGAACAAACTCTTCGGCACGGGCTGGTGGTCGTTCTGGCCGATCACGCTGCTCGGGCTGGCGCTGGCGGTGCACTTCTTCGTCGTGCGCACGTTCGAGGCCGACGAGGGCTGGGTCGATCAACGTCTGCAGGATCTGCGCCGCAAGAGCTACGACTTCGACCACATTCGCGACATCGAGCGCCGAGTCGACGAGAACGACTACAGCGTGACGCCGTCGGACCGGCGGGCCCGGTGAGCCGTGCGAGTCGTCGATGCACATCATCACTTCTGGGACCTGGACAGACACTACTACCCCTGGCTCTGCGATGAGCCGCTGATCCCGTTCCGCTACGGCGACTACAGCGCCATCCGCCGCAACTACCTGGTGCCCGACTACCTCGCCGACAGTGCCGGATTCGATGTCGTCGCGACGGTCCACTTGGAGGGCGAGTGGGATCCCGCGGACCCCATCGGTGAGACACGTTGGCTGCAGAGCGTCATCGCCGAGCACGGCTATCCCCACGCCATCGTCGCGCAGGCCCGGCTCGATCGCGAGGACGTGGAGGACGTGCTGGCGGGGCAGGCGGCCCTGCCGCGGGTGCGCGGCGTGCGTCACAAGCCGGCGGCCGCCGATTCGCCGCGTGGCGTGCGGCCCGGGGCGCCGGGCTCGATGGACGATCCCCGGTGGCGCGCCGGCTACGCGCTTCTCGCCCGCCACCGCCTGTCCTTCGACCTGCAGACCCCTTACTGGCACCTGGCCGAAGCGGCGCGTCTGGCGCGCGATTTTCCCGAGACGCAGATCGTGCTCAACCACGCCGGCCTGCCGGCGGATCGCAGCGATGCCGGTCTCGCCGCCTGGCGGGCGGCGATGGCGTTGCTCGCCGCGGAGCCCAACGTGGCCGTGAAGATCTCCGGACTGGGACAGCCCACCAGCGCGTGGACCGTCGACGCCCAACGCTACGTGGTGCTGGAGACGATCGCACTGTTCGGCGTCGATCGCTGCATGTTCGCGAGCAACTATCCGGTGGACAGCCTCGTCGCCGCGTTCGCTGTCATCTATGGCGGCTTCCGGGAAATCGCGGAGGTCTTCACGCCCGCCGAGCGTGACAAGCTCTTCTGCGACAATGCCATGCGCTACTATCGCATTCCGGATTGAGGCGGGAAGGCCGAGCACGGCAACGTCGAGCCCGCCGCGGCAATGGGTAATCGGCATCCACGCGCGGGCTGCGCAAGGGGACGGACCATGGCACAGAAGATCGGCTTCGTGGGGCTCGGCGCCATGGGCGGGGGCATGTCGAAGCACCTCGTCGAGGCGGGCTTCGAGGTGCACGGACACGACATCGACCGCGAAGCCGTTGGCCGTCTGCAGCGGGCCGGCGGCGAGCCCGCCGCCAGCTCGGCGCAGGCGGCGCAGGGCGCGGAGCTGCTCTTCGTCTGCGTGTTCAATGCCGTGCAGGCCGAGGAGGTGCTGTTCGGGGTAGACGGCGCCGTCAAGACGTTACCGCCGGGTGCGACGGTGATCATGAACACGACCGTGTCGCCGGCCCAGGCGCAGTCGCTGGAGGCCCGTCTGCAGCTGAGCGGACACCTTTACGTCGATGCGCCGATCACCGGCGGCAAGCTGGGCGCCGATCAAGGCACTCTGACCACCATCGCCGCGGGCAGCGACGCCGCGCTTGCGGCGGCCGATGCCGCCTTCCGCGCCGTGGGCAAGCGGGTCTACCGCATTGGCGACGCGGCGGGCGCGGCGTCCAAGGTCAAGATGATCAACCAGCTGTTGTGCGGTATCCATGTCGCGGCGGCCTGCGAGGGGATTGCGCTGGCGGCGCGCGCCGGCGCGGACCCGAAGGTCGTCTACGACGTGATCACGCACGGCGCCGGCAACTCGTTCGTCTTCGAGAATTTCATTCCATACGTGTTCGCGCGCGACTACGGGCCGCGGGGCGTGGTGGACATTTTCACCAAGGATCTCGGTATCGCCCTCGACACCGGTCACGACCTGGACTTCCCGTTGCCGCTGACGGCGGCGGCGCTGCAGCAGTTTCTGGCGGCCGCGTCCGCCGGGCACGGGCGCGCGGATGGGATTTCGGTGGTGAAGATTTTCGAACAGCTGGCCGGTATGGACGTTGCCGCGGCGGTGAAAGAGCCGTGACCCGGGGCGGCAGAAGACGACGACGGCGATGAGCACATTGCGTCAGCAGGATGGAATCGTCTACGTCGACGCCGCGGCGGTGCAGCGACTGGTGACAGAGGTGTTCGACCACGCCGGCTGCAGCCGCGAGGAGGCCGAACGCGTCGGCGTCCGGCTCACCGGGGCGAACCTGCGCGGCCACGACAGTCACGGGGTCATTCGCACGCCGCGCTACGTGGAGTGGATGGGCGACGGGCTCATGTTCCCCGATCGCAGCGTCAGCGTCGTGACGGAGAACGATGTGCTGGCGATACTCGACGGCCACTACGGCTTCGGGCAGACGCTGGGTGAGCAGACCGTGGACATCGGTGTCGCCAAGGCGCAGCGCCACGGGGTCGCGGTAACGGCGCTCAGGAACTCGGGACATCTCGGCCGCATCGGCGACTGGGCGGAGCGCGCCGCCGAGAGTAACGTGGTGTCGCTGCACACGGTGAATGTGCGCGGCAGCCTGCTGGTGGCCCCTTTCGGCGGTGTCGAGCGCCGCGGCAGCACATCGCCGTTCTGTGCCGGTGTGCCCATTTCCGGCGAGCCTCCGATCGTGCTCGATTTCGCCACCTCGCTGGTCGCCGAGGGCAAGGCGCTGGTGGCGCTGCGCGGCGGCAAGGCTCTGCCGGCGGGCGCGCTCATCACCGCGGACGGCCGGCTGACGTCGGACCCGCGGCCGCTCTATGGTGAGCTGGAGCCGGGTCGTTACCCGGACCCGAGCAAGGGGCCGGGGGCTTTGTGCGGTTTCGGCCTGCACAAGGGCTCGGGGCTCAACTTCCTCATGGAGATGCTCGGCGGCGCCCTCACGGGGTCCGGCACCGCCGCCGTTGCGGGCGAGTCACGGCCGCGGCATTTCTGCAACGGCATGCTGTCGGTGTACCTGGCAGTGGAGTTCTTTCACTCCGACGACGGATTCGCCCGCGAGGTGCGCAGCTATGTCGAGTTCTACAAGAGCGCCCGCCCGGCCGAGCCCGGCGGCGAAGTGCTGGTTCCCGGCGAGCCGGAGCGGCGTACCCTCGCCGAGCGTCTGGTGACGGGCCTGCCGTTCGCCCAGGAAGCCTGGGAGGATATCCTCGGCGCCGCGCGTCGCGTCGGCATGAGCGACGCCGCCGTCGTGCGTGCGCTCGGGCATGAAGACAACCCGGCAAAGCATCGATGAGATACGTACAGCTTGAGCGATTCGGCGTGCCGAGCGAAGTCTGCCGGTGCCTGGACGGGCCCGAGCCGGCGGCCGCGGGGCCGGGCGAGGTCTTGCTCGAGATGCAGGCCTGCCCCATCAACCCCGCGGAGCTGCTCATTATCGAGGGCGCCTATGTGAGCCGCCCGGAGCTGCCCGCGCGCCTGGGCATCGAGGGCGTCGGCCGTGTGCTGGAGACGGGTGCGGGCGTCGAGGGTCTTGTCGTCGGCGACCGTGTCATGAGCCTCGGGCGGCAGAACTGGGCCGAGCGCGTGCGTCTGCCCGCGGAGCACGTGATCAAGCTCGACGTGGCGGCCGATCCCCTGCAGCTCTCCATGCTCAAGATCAACCCGGCCACCGCCCTGCTCATGCTGCGCAGCTACGTGACGCTGCAGCCCGGGGACTGGGTGATCCAGAATGCGGCCAACTCGGCGGTGGGACACGTACTCATCCAGCTCGCCCGCGCGCAGGGTCTGCACACTGTGAATGTCGTGCGGCGCGAGTCCCTCGCCGAGCCGCTGAACGCCATCGGCGCCGACGTCGTCGTCGTCGACGGTGAGCGGCTCGCCGAGCGCGTGCGCGAGGCCACCGGCGGCGTCGGCATCGGGCTCGGCATCGACGCGGTGGCGGGCGGCGCGACGCAGCGACTCGCCGACTGTCTGAGCGACGGCGGCACAGTGGTGAGCTACGGCCTGCTGAGCGGCGAGCCGTGCCGGGTGACGCCCGAGCAGACCATCTTTCGCAGCATCACGCTGACCGGGTTCTGGCTGGCCAAGGTCATGCGCGAGATGCCGCGGTCCGAGCTGGAACGCATGTACGAGGAGCTCGCCGCCGCCATGGCGGCCGGCCGAGTGCGCATACCGATCGAGGCGACCTATGGCCTCGACGACATTACCGCGGCGCTGGCCCATGCCTCCCGCGGCCACCGTGACGGTAAGGTACTGCTGACGCCGGCGGGCGACGTTGCCTGAGCCGCCGGGCGCCGCGGGCGCTTGCGGTCACGCCACGGCCGACGGCGGCGCTCTGCGTTGCAATTCCTCGCTTTCGACCCCATTAACAGGGCTAAGTGAAGACGATTTCAACGGGTCTCGAACCCCGGTAAAGGTATCTCGATGAAAGTGAGGAAGGCAGTCAAATCCACCGAGCGTCAAGCGAATGGGCGCGCAGCGCGATCGGGCGCGGCGGCCAACGACAACGTGTTCACACCGGCGCCGGGTCCGCTCGGCTACGCCACCGATTATGCCAACCTGCGCCGGCACATCTCCCGCGGGCGCGCACTGCAGGCGCAACAGATGGCCGCCGTGGCCGTCGCGGTGGCGACGCTCGTGAAGCGTCTCGCGCAGGCGACGCGACGCCGGCTGCGGTGCTGGCGCGCGGCGCGGGTGGCGCGGCACGAGCTCGAGCGGCTGGACGAGCGCGTGCTGCGCGACATCGGCATCACGCGCGAGAAGATCGCAGGCGTCGTCGACGGGTTGTTGCCCGCGGCTCACGTGGATTCGACGGCGCGTGCGCTCGAATCGGTCTGCCGCCGGGCTCGGGAGAAGCCCGGCCGCGCCGCAGCCAACGACGCCGACGCGTCGCGGGCGGCCTGAGAGCAGGCAGGACGCGTCGCGCCCGCCGCAACACGGCGCCGGGAACGAGGTTGCGCGGAGCGGCGCAGCCGCCGCCGCGTTGCTACAATGCGACCGACGCCCGTGCGTCGCTACGATCGATCCACCGACGCCACCCGAGGGGGAGTCATGCCGGCGTACCCGCCGCCCGCCGCCCGACCCGAGCGCTCGCATCTCGCGACGACGACGGTTTGCGCCGCGCCGAGGTGTGAGCGCGACGGCTGCGCACTCGGCACGGGGAAAGCGCGCGTGCGCGGCGCACCCACAGGGTCGGCCGTGACCGTCGGCGCAGCGCTCAAGGTCCCTGCGGGAGCGCGATGAGCGCCGACGCCGGGCGCGTGGTCACCGCCGCCATCGTCGTTATCGGCAACGAAGTGCTCTCCGGGCGGGTTGAGGATGCGAATATCCGCTTCCTGGCGCGTGCTCTCAAGACGCAGGGCATACGTCTGCGGGAGGCGCGCGTCATACCCGACGTGCTCGACAAGATCGTCGCCACCGTCAATGAGCTGCGTGCGGCACACGACTACGTCTTCACCACCGGCGGCATCGGCCCCACCCACGACGACATCACCGCCGAGGCCGTGGCCCGTGCTTTCGGTGTTGCACTCGAGCGCAACGCGCAGGCGGCGGCCATCCTGGACGAGTACTACGGCGACGAGATCAACGAGGCACGCCTGCGCATGGCGAACGTGCCCGTCGGCGGGGAGCTGCTCGACAACCCGGTATCGCGGGCGCCGGGCTTTCGCGTAGAGAACGTCTACGTGCTGCCCGGCGTGCCGCGCATCATGCAGGCGATCTTCGACGGCTTCAAGCATCGCCTCGCCGGCGGCCGGCCGGTGTTGTCGCGCACCATCACGGCGTTCGTCCCCGAGAGCGTAGCCGCCGGCGGCCTGGGCGCCATTCAGCAGCGCTTTCCGCAGGCCGAGCTCGGCAGTTACCCCTACGTGCGCAACCGGCGTTTTGGTACCGCGCTGGTCGTGCGCACGGAAGACCCGTCGCTGCTCGATCGCGTCAGCGAGGAAGTGGCGGCGTTGGTGCGCTCGCTCGGCGAAGAGCCACAGGTAACCGACGGCGAGTCGTCGCCTTGATGGCGCCGCGGCAGGGCGGCCGCGATGCCCCTGCGTACGCGGGCGAGCCCGTACCGACGAGCGCCCTTGCACCCCCGGACCGACGCCGCGTCTCGTTGCTGCGCGATCGGGACTTCCTCGTCATATGGAGTGTGGGTGCGATATCGAGCACGATCCGCTGGCTCGAGATGCTCGCCATCGGTGTCTTCGTGTTCGAGGTGACGGGCTCGCCGCTTCAGGTCGCGTTGATGTCCATCCTGCGCATGGCGCCCCTCGCGCTGTTCGGTGCGATTGCCGGCGCCGTGTCCGAGCGTGTCAGCCGTCGCACGCTGCTGCTCGTCGGCCTAGTGGTCATGAGCGCCGTCGCCGGGGTCCTCGGGGCGCTGGTGTGGACGCAGCACATACGCCTGTGGCACATCGGCGTGGGTGCCGTGTTGAGCGGCATGTTCTGGGTGCTCGATTTCCCCGTGCGGCGCACCGTGCTCGGCGATATCGCCGGGCCAATGCGCCTGGGTGCGGCGATGAGCCTGGACACGGTGACCAACAACGGCACCCGCATGCTCGGACCGATGCTGGGCGGTCTGCTGCTGGAGGTCCTCGGCCTCGCGGGGGTTTACTGGCTCGGCGCCGGGTTGTACCTGGTGGCGACGATGCTGATGCTGCGCCTGCGCTTGCCTGCGCACGGCCTGGGCGGCGCCGTCGTCGGCGTGGCGAAATCCATCGCCGATGGCTTGCGGCATCTGCGCTCGCAGCGCGTGCTGGCCGGCGTACTGGTGGTGACGGTGATCTTCAACCTGTGGGGTTTCCCCTTCGTCGCCATGATTCCCGTGATCGGCAAGAACGAGCTCGGGCTGAGTCCCTTGCCGGTGGGCCTGCTGATGAGCGCGGAAGGCGCCGGGGCTTTGCTGGGCGCTCTGCTTATCGCCGCCTTCGGACAGATGCGGCACTATCGCCGCCTGTACACGCTGGGGACCGTGCTTTATTTGTGCATGGCGCTGGCGTTTTCCCAGTCGCCGTGGCCCGTCGCCTCGGCGCTTTTTCTGCTGGCGGTGGGGCTTGGCACCGCCGCCTTCGCGGCGATGCAGAGCACCTTGATCCTGCTGTGCACGCCCGCCGGCCTGCGCGGGCGCATGATGGGGGTGCTGTCCGTGTGCATCGGCACGGCGCCGCTCGGCTTTGCACACATCGGCATGCTCGCCGACGTCTTCGGCGCGCCGACGGCGGTGGCGATCTCCGCCACGGAGGGTTTGCTGGCCCTGCTGGCGACGTGCTGGTTGTGGCCCGAGCTGACGGCGGCGCAGCCCCTGCCCGAGTGACCCGGAACGTGCGTCCGCCTCAGCGGCAGGCCTTCCGTGATCACGGCGTCGGCGCCTATCATCCGGTGCGCCCGGCGGCGTCGCCGCCCGGCCCGAGGCGCCCCGCGCGACCTGCCGTGCGGGGCACGAACGAGACGCGAACGCGCGGCGGGTGAGATTGGAGATTCGTGAACGTGCAGGCCGATCACTTCCGGACCTCGTTGCCGACGGTCCCCAGGCGCGCCGTCCCCGGCGAAATGGCCGGCCGCAGGCTCGTCGCCGCACGTGCGTCGCGCGCGGAGAATACCCGGACCGTGCCCTGGACTGAAGCGAGAGCGAGCGCCGGCGCACCGCCGCGCCCGCCGCGGCGCGCGCGTGCGACCGCCGTGGCCCTGTGCGCAGTGCTGACGGCGGTGGCGTGCTCGCCGATCGAGTGGCTGGCGGCGCGCTACCCGAGGGTGCTGTTCTCGGTCGACACGGATCGACCCGTGCTCGCGCTCACCATCGACGACGGCCCCGATCCGGTGACGACACCGGCCATTCTGGACCTGCTGCGTGATCACGATGCCAGGGCCACCTTCTTCGTGCTCGGCGAGCGAGTCCCCGGGCAGGAGCCGTTGCTGCGACGTATCGTGAGCGAGGGTCACGAGCTCGGCAATCACCTGCTCAGCGATCAGCCCAGCATCGATCTCACCGATGAGCAGTTCGAGCGCGAGCTGCGTGCGACGCACCGGGCGCTGACGAAATTCGCTCCGGTTCGCTGGTTTCGCCCGGGCTCCGGGTGGTTCGACGATGACATGCTCGAGGTCCTCGACGCGAACGGCTACCGTATGGCGCTCGGCTCGGTGTACCCGCTCGATGCGCACATCGCCTCGCCCTGGTTCGCAAAGAAGTTCATCTCCTCGAAGGCAGCAGCGGGCTCGATCGTCGTGCTGCACGACAGTCAGGGCAGAGGGGAGCGCACGCTCGCCACGCTGGCGGAGATCGTGCCGCGACTGGAGGCGCAGGGTTATCGTTTCGTGACTCTGTCGACCCTGGCGGCCCTGGAGCGAAGCTGACCGGGCTTCGCCCGGGGGAAGACGGCGGTAACGCCTTTCGGTTTAAATGCGGGCTGCGCAGCGTCGCCGAGATCCTGCTCGTCGTGGAGCCAACGGTTGTGTCGGACATCCTTCGCATCGGTTGCGGTGCCGGTTTCTCCGCCGACCGCCTCGATCCCGCCATCGACTTGATCGATCGGGGCGAACTCGACGTCATAGTCTTCGAGTGCATCGGGGAACGAACACTGGCTTTCGGCCATCGCGACCGGCGCGCCGATCCCGAGAGCGGCTACAACCCGATGCTGCCGCGCCGCATGCGGGCGGTGCTGCCGCGCGCGGCGGCACGTGCCACGCGCGTCATCACCAACATGGGCGTCGCCAACCCTGCGGCGGCGGCGACGCAGACGCTGGCGATCGCGCGCGAGCTCGGTCTGCACGGGCTCAGGATCGCGGCGGTCACCGGAGACGACGTGGGCGCCTGTGTCACGCCCGAGACCGTGCTGTGGGAAGGAATGTCCGTCGCGGCGACAGGCGCGCCCGTCATCGGCGCCAACGCGTATCTCGGTGCGGACGCTCTGCTGCCCGCCCTCGATGCCGATGCCGACGTCATCATCACCGGACGCGTGTCCGACCCCGCCCTGTTCATCGCGCCGCTGCGGCACCGCTTCGGCTGGGGCCCGGACGACTGGGACGAGCTCGCCGGCGGCACCGCAACAGGGCATTTGCTGGAATGCGCCGCACAGGTCACCGGTGGGTATTTTGCCGATCCGGGCTACAAGGACGTCAATGATCTGGCGTACGTCGGTTTTCCGCTCGCCGAGGTCCGTGCCGACGGCAGCGCGTGCATCACCAAGCTTGCCGGCAGCGGCGGTGTGGTCGACGAGCGCACCGTGAAGGAGCAGCTGCTCTACGAGATTCACGACCCGGCGCGATATGTGACACCCGATGTCATCGCCGATTTCAGCGATGTGCTGGTCGCCGCGCAGGGTCCGGACCGGGTGAGGGTGAGCGGCGCCCGGGGCGACGCGCGCCCCGACACGCTCAAGGTCACGGTGTCCTGCGACGGCGGTTTTCTCGCCGAGGCCGGCATATCCTATGCCGGCGCCGGGGCGGGCGATCGTGCCCGGCTGGCGGGGAGAATCGTCGCCGAGCGTGTGCGCACCGTGCACGGCATTGGCGTCGCGCCGCGCATCGATCTCATCGGTATCTCGTCGCTCCACGCCAGCGCCCGGCAGTACGCGAGCACGGAGCTCGACGTGCGCCTGCGCTGTGCGTTGCGAACCGACTCGAGGACCGAGGCCGAGGCGCTGTTGTGGGAGGTCGAGTCGCTGTTGTGCTGCGGTCCCGCCGCCGGGGGCGGCTACCGTGGGCGCATCACGCCACAGGTGGTGACGTACTCGGCATCCCTGTCGCGGGCTCGCGTGAAGCCCCGCATCGAGATCTTCACCGCATGAGCCGCAGGGTCGCACTGAGACAGCTCGCGCACGCGCGCGCCGGCGACAAGGGCAATCGTTCCAACGTGTGCCTGTTCGTCTACGATGCGGCCGACTACGACATCGTTGCCGCACAGGTGACCCCCGAGCGACTCGAGGCCGAGTTCGCAGGTATGTTTCGCGGCACGATCCGCCGCTATGATCTGCCCCGGCTGCACGGCTTCAACTTCGTCCTCGATGAGGCGCTCGAGGGCGGCGTGAACCGCTCTCTCAATCTGGACGGTCACGGGAAGTCCTGGAGCGCGCTGATTCTGGGACTCGAGATCGAGCTTTGAGGAGCCTACCGCCGGGCGTGCGGGACCACGTCGATCAGGCGGCCGTTTCGCTTCGAGGAGCACACTGATGCGTTACCGCACATTCGGTCGCTCGGGACTGCGCGTCTCCGAGCTGGTGTTCGGCGGTGGATGGGTGGGCGGTATCCTCATCCATCGTGACGAAGACACCAAACGCGAGGCCATCCGGCGTGCACTCGCCGCCGGCATCAACTGGATCGACACCGCGCCGATGTACGGCCAGGGCCAGTCGGAGTCGGTGCTCGGTCGGCTGCTGCGAGAGGTCGCCGAGCAGCCTTACCTGTCCACGAAGGTTTATCTGGACGCGTCGCGGCTCGGTGACATCGCCGGACAAATCGAGCGCAGCCTGCATGCCAGCCTGGAGCGGCTGCAGCGCGACTCCGTGGAGCTGCTGCAGCTGCACAACCCGATCGTGGCCGCCGCGGCCGACGGTGCGGTGACGCCCGACGACGTGCTGCGCAGCGGCGGCGTTGCAGATGTTTTCGAGCGTTTGCGCGAGCAGGGACTTTTTCGTCTTACCGGCATCACCGCGCTGGGAGATGCGGCGTCGTGCTGCCGCGTCCTCGACAGCGGTCGCTTCGACGCGGCACAGGTGTACTACAACCTGCTCAATCCGAGCGCGGGACGCGACATGCCCGCGGCGTGGTGCGGCCACGACTTCGGCGGCATCATTGCCGCCTGCCGGCGTCGGGACACCGCGGTCATGGGCATACGGGTTTTCGCCGCCGGCGTCATCGCCACTGATCAGCGCACCGGCCGCGAGATCCCCGTCGCCCTCGACAGCGCCGTGGAACGCGAGGAGGCACGTGCACGGGCGGTCTTCGCCGCGCTCGGCACGCAGCACGGCACGCGGGCGCAGACCGCCATCCGCTTTGCCCTCGCCAACGAGGACCTCGCCTGCGTAATCTTCGGCCTGGCGGAGCTGGCGCACCTCGACGAGGCGATGCGGGCGGCCGCGCGCGGGCCGTTGCCGGCCGCCGCGCTGGCGCAGCTCGAACGGGTGTGGGCGGGGGATTTCGGCGCGGCGCGCGAGTAGGGGGACGCGGCGCGCGTCACGCGGCGGTGTAGCCGCCGTCCACCGTCCAGGCCGCGCCGGTGACGAATGAAGCCTCGTCCGAGGCCAGGAAGAGGATCACGTTGGCGATTTCCTCCGGCTCACCGAGACGTCCCACCGGATGCATGGCGATAAGTGACCGATGCAGCGAGGGGTCCTCGGTGATTCCCCGCGTCAGGGCGGTGTAGACGAAGCCCGGGCACACTGCGTTGACGCGGATGCCCTCGGCGGCCACGCGCACGGCGAGATCGCGGGTCAGCTGGATGACGGCGCCCTTGCTCTGAGGATAGGGGCTGAAGCCGTCCGTGAGCGCGAGGGAGTGATGGTAGCCGACCAGGCCGGTGACGGACGCGAGGTTGACGATCGCGCCGCCGCCGCGCGCCCGCATCGCCTCAACGGCGGCGCGGCACATGAGCAGGGTGCCTTTCACGTTGACGGCGAAGACCGCATCCCAGGCGGCTTCGAAATCCGCGTCTGACCCCAGGGCGCGCGGGGTAATGCCGGCGGAGTTCACCAGCGCATCGATGCGCTCGAACCGTTTCAGGGCCGCGCCGACCGCGGCCTCGGCATCGGCACGCTTGGCGACGTCGCCGTGCACCGCGATTGCCGCCGCGCCCGTTGCACAGATCGCGGCCGCCACGGCGTCGGCGGCCGCGGCGTCGATGTCGCACGCGACCACCGCGGCGCCCTCGGCGGCGAAGCGCAGCGCGGTGGCGCGACCGATGCCGGAGCCCGCTCCGGTGACGACGGCGACTTTGTCAGCGAGTCGGGGTCCCATGTCGATAACGGCTGTCGTTACTTCCGGTCCCAGCCCGACGCAGACTCACCGCCCGACGGGCCCGGGGCTAGCTGCGTTTCAGCAGCGCCGTGACGATCTGTTCCCACTCGCGCTCGAGCGGCAGCGTGCAAGGGGTGCGTCCGCCGGCGCGGGCATACCAGTACGCGGCGTTGGCTGCATCGCCCTCCCGCCGGTGCAGGTAGGCGTGCACCCACGCGGCGTCGGCGGAATCGTCCGACTGTGCGATGCGGTGGGCGGTCGCCCAGTCGCCGCGGCCTTCGTGCCACAGCGCCTCAAGTGCCTTGTCGGCGTCGCCTGGCGGTTTCGCCGCCAGCGAGCGTTTGAATTCATTCAGGTCCACGGCGGTCCTCTCGGCCGCTTGCGGAGGGCTTGGCGCGTCGAGTCTCTCGCACGCGGTCTCACCGGTAGTCTGACATAAACCAAGGCGCTTCCGGTATAGTCGCCTGGGTTCAGCCCACAACGAAACGAGAAGGTCGCTGCGCACACCACAGGAGGAACGCGATGCCCTACGTCATACAGACCCGCGACAAGCCCGATCGGGCTCACCTGCGCACCGAGACACGTGCGGAGCATCTCGACTATCTCAGGGCGAATGCGAACAAGCTTCTGGCCGCCGGCGCCGTCATCAACGACGATGGCAGCGGCGGGCACGGCGGCGTGATCATCGTCGACACCGACGATCGCGACGAGGCAGAGGCTTTCATTGCCAACGACCCTTTCACCAAGGCGGGGCTGTTCGAGAGCGTCACGGTGACCCGTTGGCGCAAGGCCGTTTTCAACTTCGAGATGCTGATCTGAACGGATCCGGCGTGACCGACGCGGCGGTGTCGTCTTGTGCCCGTGTCGGTGACGGCGGCCCCCAGCCCTGCCCGCCGGCGCCGGCGGCGTGCGCGAAGGTGTCACCCGGGCGCCGGGCGCTGCTATGATAGCCGGACCTATGCGCCGGGGCGGCTTCGCCGCAAGCAGGCCGGGCGTGCCAGTTACGAGAATCAACAAGAGTCGAGAGCGATGAATGCCAGCGACGTTATGTCAAAGAGCGTGATCACCATCCCGGTGAGCGCCACCGTCGCCGAGATCGCCCAGTTGATGGTGGAACGCGGCGTCAGCGGGCTGCCGGTGGTGGACGCGAACAATCAGGTGGTGGGTATGATCAGCGAGGGCGACCTCATACGCCGCAGCGAGATCGACACGGAGCGGCGTCCCACGGGATGGTTGTCTTTCTTTACCACCTACTCGGAGAAAGCGCGCGACTTCGTCAAGACACACAGCGCGCACGCCAAGGACGTCATGACGCATCCGGCGATCACCGTCTCCCCCGAGACCCCGCTGGCGAAGGTCGCACAGATCATGGAGAAGAGACACATCAAGCGCCTGCCGGTGGTGGAGAACGACGAACTCGTGGGACTCGTCAGCCGTGCCGACCTGCTGCGTGCGCTGGCCAGTCGCAAGCCCGTGGCGCCGGCGCCGCTGCCGGAGGGTGACGTGGGCATTCGCAACGCCGTGCTCGAGGTGCTCGAGCAGGAGTGGGCGTGGGCGGCGAGCGCGCTGGTCAACGTCATCGTCTCCGACGGCAAGGTCCATCTCTGGGGGGTGGTCGACAGCGAGGAGCAACGCCAGGCGCTCATCGTCGCCGCCGAGAACGTGCCCGGCGTCAAGGCGGTGGAAGACCACCTCTCGAGGTCTCTCCCCACCTGAGGGAGGGCGCGGAGTGCCCGTGCGGGCTGCCCCGCCCGAGGGCCTTGACTACCGCGCAGAATCGAGGCGCACGCGGGCGATCTGGGCGGCGTCGCACAGCGCGTCGCACAGAGCGGAGAAGTCCTTGCCGCCCCAGCCGCCGGCGCGCGCCAGACTCAGGCTCTCGCGCGCCGCCGCGGCGATCGCCATGGGCACGCGCCCGGCGTTGGCCGCTTCGAGCACCAGCGACAGATCCTTGTGGGCGAGGTCGATCTGAAAGCCCGGCTCCGTGTCCCCCCTGAGCACCTTGGTGGCGTAGTTGATCCTGAGCTGGCCGTTGGTGGCGGTCGTCCCGTGGATCACGTCGAGAGTCTTGCCGAGATCGAGCCCGAAGCGCTGCGTCAGAGCCAGCGCCTCGGCGTTCATCTGGCACGAGGCGATGGCGAGGAAATTGTTGACGAGCTTGGTGCGTATGCCCGTACCGACCGGGCCGCAATGATGGATGTCGGTGCCCATGGCCTGCAGCATCGGCAGCACCTCGTCGAAATCGGCGTCGCTGGCGCCGACCATGAACAGGCACTCGCCGCGGTCGGCGTGGCTGGCCAGACGACCGATGGGCGCGTCCACGCAGCGCATGCCGGCTTCGCCGAGCGCGTCGGCGACACGATCGGTGCTCGCCGGGCTGATGGTGCTCATCTCGACGAGCAGCGTGCCGACGGCGGCACTGGCCCGGATGCCGTCGGCGCCGAGGACGACGGCCTCGACCTCGGAGTGGGTCGGCAGCACGGTGAACACGGTGGCGCACTGCGCGGCGAGCTCGGCGATGCTCGTGGCGGCTTGCGCGCCGAGGGCGACGAGCGCCGCCACCGGCTCCTCGGCGATGTCGTAGACGATGAGGTCGAAGCCCTTGCGCTGCATGTTGCTGGCCATGGGCCGGCCCATGCGGCCCAGTCCGACGAATCCGATGCGTGCCATGACGTGGTGTTCCTCCTCGGGCGCTGTGTCGGGGTCGATCGACGTGACGATGATAGGATACAGGGGTTTATCGGTGGCGGCGATCGCAGGCGGGGAGCGGGCAGGAGGTCATCACAGTGCATCTCGTGAATCCACAGTCCGTCGAACGTGTGGCGGTCGTCGGCGCCGGCACCATCGGCGCCTCGTGGGCGGCGCACTTCCTGCGCTTCGGGCTCGAGGTCAGCGTGTGGGATCCCGCGCCGGATGCGCCTGAGCGCGTACGCCGTTTCGTGGCGGACGCGTGGCCCGTGCTGATGCGGCTGGGTCTGAGCGAGGGCGCGTCCGCGCAGCGCCTTCGCTGTCACGGCGACCTGGCCGCGGCCCTCGACGGCGTCGCCTTCGTGCAGGAGAGTGCGCCCGAGGACGAGTCGCTCAAGCTGAAGCTGTTTGCCGCGTTCGACCGTTATCTGCCCGACGACGCCGTGATGGCGTCGTCCACCTCCGGGCTGCTGCTCTCACGATTGCAGGCCGGGCGCAAAGGCGCGCAACGTTACGTTCTCGGTCACCCGTTCAATCCGCCGCACATCATCCCGGTGGTGGAGGTGCTCGGCGGCCGCGAGACACTGCCGGAAGTCGTCGACTGGACGATGGCCTTCTACGACAACCACGGCAAGCGTGCCGTACGCCTGCACAAGGAGGTGCCCGGCCACCTCGTCAACCGCATGCAGGCGGCGCTGTGGCGCGAGGCCGTGGCGGCGGTGGTTGCCGGAGTGGCCTCGGTGGAGGACGTCGATGCCGCCATCGCCTACGGGCCGGGACTGCGCTGGGCGGTCATGGGCCCGCACCAGATCTTTCACCTCGCCGGCGGCTCGGGCGGAATGCGCAGCTTTCTCGAGCACTTCGGTCCGGCCAACGAGCAGTGGTGGCGTGATCTGCGCGACGTGAGCCTCACCGAAGAGGTGCGCGAGCGCCTGATTGCCGGCATCGAGGCGGCCACCGGCAAGCGCAGCGTCGCGGAGCTGGCCGGTGAGCGCGACCGACTGCTGCTCGAGCTGCTCGAGGCCCTGGCCCGCTCACGGGGGCGGCCGAGCGGGGGAGGCTCGGGCGGCTAGCCGCGGCGGTCGATCGATGTCGGCGCGGCCCGGCCCCGGGCGAACGTGGGCCGCCACCGCGGCGCCAGAATCACAAGGAGGCAGTTGCCATGAAGCTCGAAGGTTCGTGTCATTGCGGGGCGGTTCGCTTCAGCGTGTGCTCGCCGCATCCCTATCCTTTCAACCTTTGCTACTGCTCCGTGTGTCGCAAGACGGCGGGCGGGGGCGGCTACGCCATCAATCTTGGCGCCGAGCGAGACAGTCTCGAAGTGCAGGGAGAGGGCTCTGTGCGCGTTTACCGCGCGAACATCAGCGACGATGCTTCCGGGGCGCTGACGCAGAGCCCGGCGCAGCGTCACTTCTGCGGCGAGTGCGGGTCCGCGTTGTGGGTTTGGGATCCGCGCTGGCCCGAACTGCTGCACCCGTTCGCATCCGCCATCGACTCTGCCTTGCCGACGCCGCCCGAACGCACGCATCTCATGCTTGATTCGAAAGCCCCCTGGGTAGAGGTGTGTGCTGGACCCCGGGACCAGCAGTTTCCCCAGTATCCCGAAGAGTCGATCGCCGCGTGGCACGAGCGGCTGGGTCTCACGCAGGATTGCGAATGAGCAGGACTGTCAGCGCGTGCGCGTGTCGCCGTCGACGGACGCGGTCGTCCTGACTTGGCGCACACGCTCGCGCAGGCCGTCGTCGCCGCGCTGCAAGCGCACGGCGTGCGCCGTATCTTCGGCGTGCCCGGGGGGGGCAGCAGCCTCGACATCATCGACGCGGCACATGCCGTCGGCATCGAGTTCGTGCTCGCTCAGACGGAGTCGGCGGCGGCAATCATGGCGGCGGTGACCGGAGAGCTCTCGTCCACCCCCGGCACGGTCATCACGGCGATCGGTCCCGGCGCCGCCAGCGCCGTCAACGGCGTCGCCTACGCTTGGCTCGAGCGCGCCCCGCTGGTGTTGATCAGCGACAGTGTTGCCACGCACGACGTCCACACGCGGCATCAACGCTTCGACCAGCGCGCGCTGTTCGCTCCGGTGACCAAGCGCAGCGAGGCGCTCACCCGTGATGCCGCCGGCGGGCTCGACGAGCTTGTCGGGCTCTCGCTGACCGCGCCCCCCGGTCCGGTTCACCTCGACCTCAGTGCCGCCGAAGCCGGCGCCGCCGTGGCATCGCTGACGCGGGGTTCGCCGCCGCCGCCGCCGCCGGCGGCGCCCGTGAGCGGCGACTCGAGGCGTGCGCGGCGGTTGCTCGCGGGGGCGCACCGGCCGGTCGTCATCGCCGGCCTGCAGGCACGCGAGGAAGCCGCCTGTCGCGCTCTGCGCACGCTGCTGACGCGCATGCTCTGTCCGGTAATGCCGACCTACAAGGCCAAGGGCGTCGTCCCCGACGCCGACACGCGGGTCGTCGGTATGTTCACCGGCGCGGCGGCCGAAGCCCGTTGCCTCGAGTCGGCGGATCTGATCGTGCTCTACGGTGTCGACCCCGTCGAGCTCATACCCGGCGAGTGGCGCTACACCGCGCCCGTGCTGGAGCTGACGGCGTGGCCGCAGGTGAGCGCGCCGACCACGCCCGCGTGCACGCTCGCAGGGCCGCTGGACGAGCTCGTCGAGGTCTTCGGCGCGGACGAGCTGGCCTGCCAATGGCCGGCCGGCGAGATCGCGGGGCTGCGCGAATCGCTGCGCCGCCGCCTGGAGGTGGCCTCGAGCACGCGCAGCGTCGACGACGTGGTCGCCGCGCTGGCCTCTTTCGCGCCCGCTCACAGCCGGCTGACGGTGGATGCGGGCGCACACATGTTCTCGCTGATGGCGTCGTGGCAGGCGCTGGCGCCCTTCGACGTTCTCAAGTCGAACGGCCTGTCGACGATGGCCTATGCGCTGCCGGCGGGCATCGCCGCGTCGTTGCACGAGCCGCAACGGTGGGTGATTGCCGTCACCGGCGACGGCGGCCTGATGATGTGTCTGGCGGAACTCGCGACCGCGGCCCGTCTCGGCTGTCGCATCGTCGTCGTGGTTTGCAACGACGCCGCGCTGTCGCTGATCGACGTCAAGCAGCAGCGCCAGGGCCGGCCCAGCGTGGGCGTGCGTTATCCGCGCGTCGACTTCGCCGCCGCGGCCCGCGGCCTCGGCGTGCAAGCCTGGCGCATCGAGCCGCAGGACGCCCTGGAACCGGCTCTCAAAGCGGCGTTCGACGGCGCGGGACCGGCCCTGCTCGATGTCGCCGTCGATCCGCGTCCCTACCGCGGACAGCTCGAGGCGCTGCGCGGCTAGCGCGCCGGTCTTGAGGTCGCTGTTCGCTCACGTCAGCGCGTTGGGGCACGCTTGCCCGGCGAAATACGCGTCGAGGTTGTCGAGGCAGCAGAACCCCATGGCGTCGCGGGTCTCGACGGTGGCACTGCCGAGGTGCGGCAGGAGGAAAGTGTTGTCCAGCTCGCGGTACTGCGGGTTCAGGTTGGGTTCGCCGTCGAACACGTCGAGGCCCGCGGCGGCGAGCTTGCCCGAGCGCAGTGCGGCGATGAGGGCCTCGTCGTCGACCATGTTACCGCGGGCGGTGTTCACCACCACCGCACCGTCGGGAAGACGGGCGATGCGCTCGGCGTTGAGAAACTTGAGGGTCTGCGCCGTCGACGGCGCGTTGATCGACAGAAACTCGCTCACGGCGAGTAGATCCTCGACACGCGCGTGATACACGCCACCGTGCTCGAGTTCGGCGCTGAGGCGGCTGCGGTTGTGGTAGTGAATTTCCATGTCGAAGCCTCGCGCGCGCTGCGCGACGGCGCGACCGATGCGGCCCATGCCGTAGATGCCGAGGCGCTTTCCGCTGACGTGCGTTCCCAGCATCATGGTCGTGTGCCATCCGACCCAACCGCCCGCACGTACCAGGCGGTCCCCCTCGGCCCCCCGGCGCGCGGCTCCGAGCAGGCACAGCATCGTGACGTCCGCGGTGGCGTCGGTGAGCACCTCTGGGGTGTTGGTGACAACGAGACCGCGCTCACGCGCGGCGTCGACGTCGATGTGCTCGAAGCCGACAGAAAGGGTGGCGACGATGGCGACGCTTTCCGGCAGGCGCTTGATGACATCGGCGGAGAATTTCTCCGAGCTGCAGCAGAAAATGGCTTCGTGGCCTGCGGCGGCTGCGATCAACTCCTCGCTGCTGTAGATGCGGTCCTGCGGATTGGTGGTTGCACGGTAGTCGCGTGTGACGCGCGCTTCGACGTTCGGAGGCATGAGCCGGGTTACCAGTACCGTGTGCTTCTCTGGGGCCATTCTCGTCTTTTCAACCTCCGTTTCGGTGTGTGCCGCAGCGGCTCGACGGGCGACGGTGAGCGGGACCGCTGCGACACGGACGCTCGCCCGCCGCTCACGAGGTATGCCAACGACGCGCGCACCGCGTCGGGCCGGTGGGGATCGGCGACGGGAGATGATAGCATCGCTCATTGCCGGCGGGAGAATGCGCCGCGCTTTGTGCGGCGTGCGGCGCCGCGGCGATCGGGACTGTGCGCCCCGGTGGCGATAGCGGGCCGTCCGCCGCGGCCGTGCACCTCAACGTGGGAGTGGAGATCATGGCGATAGCCGACTACAAGAGCGCCGTCGTGACCGGAGCGTCGAGCGGCATCGGTGAGGCGGTCGTGCGCGCGTTGTGCGCGCGGGGGCTGGAGGTTCGCGCCGTCGCACGCAGGGCGGAGCGTCTGCAGAAGCTCGCTGCAGAGACCGGCTGCACCGTGCACGTTCTGGATCTGCGTGACACCGATGCGCTGTACGCGACCCTGCAGGCGGTGGAAGCAGACGTCCTGATCAACAATGCCGGCATGGGGCGTGGTTTCGACACCCTGTTCCAGGCGAGTCGCGAGGACGTCGAGCAGACCATCGAGACCAATGTCATCGCCGCCATTCACCTGGTCAGGGCGCTGGCGCCCGGCATGATTGCCCGCAAGCGTGGGCACATCGTCAACACCGGCTCGGTCGCGGGGCTGTATCCGCTGCTGTCGTCGCTCTACGGCGCCAGCAAGGGGGCCATTCACCTGTTTTCCCAGAACCTGCGCCTGGAGTTACAGGCGTCTGCCGTGCGTTGCACCGAGATCTGCCCGGCCCGCGTCAGAACCGAATTCTTCGAGGTAGCGCTGCAGGACAAGAACCGCGCGGAGGCGGGCTACGCGGGCTTCGAGGTGCTCGAGCCGCAGGACATCGCCGCGGCCATCGTCTACGCGCTGGACGCCCCCTGGCGCGTCAACATCAGCACCATCGAGGTGGCGCCCACCGAGCAGTGCATCGGCGGTACCCGTATTGTACCGGTGGAGTCGGGTTGAGAAGGTATCTGCGCCGACGCGGCGGCAATGGGCCGGGCGGCCTCGCGTTTCTGCACGGGAGATCCCAATGAGCACCATCGATCGGGTGGAGCTGCATGCCTTTGAATTCGACGTCGCGGGCCTCGGTCTCGGCAGCCACCCGGCCGCGGGCGTCGGCAATATGGTTGCCGTCGCCGGGTCGAAGCTGCGGGCCAGTCGCTTTGCGGTGCGGGTCCTGTGCGACGACGGTGCCTGCGGTGAGTACGTAACCCACTGGTGCGGCACGCCCTCGACCTTCGGGCAGGCACGCATGCTGGCGCCGTTGCTCCTCGGCCGCGATGCGGAGGCACGCGCTCTCATCTACGACGATCTCAAGCGCGAGGTGCGTGCCTACGATCACATGGGTCACGGCCCGCTCGACATCGCCCTGTGGGACCTGGCGGGCAAGAAGTACGGCGTCTCGGTGGCGCGGCTGCTCGGTGGCTTTCGCGACCGCTTGCCCGCCTACGCCAGCACCTATCATGGCCAGTCGCAGGCGGGCGGTCTCGATACACCGCAGGCATTTGCCGATTATGCCGAGGCCTGCAAGGAGGCCGGCTTCGTCGGCTTCAAGATTCACGGCTGGCACGAGGGCGACGCCCGCAAAGAGGCGCGCAACGCCCTCAGCGTGCGCGCGCGCGTCGGCGAGGAGATGCACCTCATGCTCGATCCGGCGTGTCAGCTGCGCACATTTGTCGACGCGCTCTACGTCGGCCGGGCCTGCGACGAGGCGGGTTACTTCTGGTATGAAGACCCCTACCGCGATGCCGGGGTGTCGGCGTTCGCGCACAAGCGCCTGCGCGAGCGGCTGAAGACGCCTCTGCTCGTCAGCGAGCATGTGCGCGGGCTGGAGCAGAAGGCAAATTTCGTCCTCGGGGGCGGCTGCGACATGATTCACGCCGACCCGGAGTACGACATGGGTATCACCGGCGCCATGAAGATCGCCCATCTGTGCGAGGCGCTCGGTCTCGACGTGCAGATGCACGCCTGCGGCCCGGCGCATCGGGCGGTGGCGTCCGCGCTGCGCAACACCCACTTCTACGAAATGGCCCTGATCGGGCCGGGCATGCCGAACGTGATCCCGCCCGTCTATGCCTGCGGCTACTCCGACCAGGCGGACGCCATCGATGCACAGGGCTGTGTCCCGGTGCCCTGCGGCGCAGGCCTCGGGGTGCGCTACGACTGGGAGTTCATCGAGCGCAACCGCACCGAGCGGCTGGTGTTTGCGTGAGGCTCACGGCGGCGTCGGGACGTCTCAGGCGCTCGCGACGCAACGCTGGCGTTGCTCGCCGAGGCCGCTCACACCGAGCGTCACCAGGTCCCCGGGCTTGAGATAGCTCGGCGGCTTGAGGCCGAGACCGACCCCCGGCGGCGTTCCCGTCGATATCACGTCGCCCGGCTGCAGGCTCATGAAACGGCTCACATAGGCCACGATGTGCGGCACGGTGAAGATCATGGTGCGCGTGTTGCCGTTCTGGTAGCGGTGGCCGTTGACGTCCAGCCACATGTCCAGATCCTGAACGTCGGCCACTTCCCCGCGGGTCACCAACCACGGGCCGATGGGCGCGAAGCTGTCGTGGGACTTGCCCTTCACCCACTGGCCCGTGCCCTCGAGCTGAAAGTGACGCTCGGAGACGTCATTGACGATGCAGTAGCCGGCGATGTAATCGAAGGCCTCGGCTTCCTCGACGTACTTTGCTTCGCGCCCGATGACGATGCCGAGTTCCACTTCCCAGTCGGTCTTCTGCGACCCGCGCGGTATCTCGATGTCGTCGTTGGGTCCGCAGATAGAGCTGGTGGCCTTCATGAAGATCAGGGGCTCGTCGGGGATCGGCGCACCGGATTCCTCGGCGTGATCGGCGTAGTTGAGGCCGATGCACACGAGCTTGCCGATGCGGTTCACGCACGGCCCGATGCGCGGGCTGCCATCGACCCGCGGCAGCGTCGTCGCATCGAGCGCCGCCAGCCGTGCCAGATGCTGTGGCGAAAGCGCGCGCCCGTCGATGTCCTCGACGACACCCGAAAGATCGCGGATGTTGCCGTCGTCGTCCACGATTGCGGGTTTCTCGACGCCTTTGGCGCCGTAGCGCAACAGCTTCATGCTCCTCTCCCCCTCGGTTGTTGATTCGATGTGGCGGCGGCGCGCGGCACCGTATGTTAGCACCCTCGCCGCCGCGACGAGCGAGCGCCGCGGGCTCAGCCCGTCCAGCCGCCGTCGATGACGTGGGTCTGGCCGGTGGTGTAGGCGGACTCGTCGCTGGCGAGGTAGACCACCAGCGCCGCGATCTCCTCCGGCGTGCCCAGCCGGCCCATCGGCTGGCGCGCGACGAAGGCGGCACGCACGGTATCGTAGTCGCCCTGGGCGGCCATGCGGACGTCCAGCGAGGGTGACTGCACCGTTCCCGGGCAGATGGCGTTGCACCGTATGCCCCGCGTGACGAAATCCGCCGCCACCGACTTGGTGAGGCCGATGACGGCTGCCTTGGAGGCGCCGTAGACGCAACGGGCCGGCACTCCCTTCACGCTCGAGGCCACCGACGCCATGTTGACGATAGAGCCGCCGCCCGCATCGAGCATCGCCGGCAGGAAGGCCCGGATAGTGCGATACATCGCCTTGACGTTGAGATCGAAGCAGTGGTCCCAGTCGTCTTCCGTGCACTCCAGGATGCTGCCGTGGTGGACGAAGCCGGCGCAGTTGAAGAGCACGTCAATGGCGCCGAGACGTGCGGCGCAACGGTCGATGGCCTTGCGATCGAGCACGTCGAGTACAAACGTGTCGATGCCGTCGATCTCGGCGGCCAGATGTTGAAGGCTGCCTTCGTCGACGTCGCTTGCATGAACTTCGGCGCCCTCGCGCGCCATGGCGATAGCGGCGGCGCGGCCGATGCCCTGGCCGGCGGCCGTCACCAACACGCGTTTGCCGGAAAGTCGCTGTGCCATGAGTTCGCCTCGTGTTCGCCAGAAGGTTCGCGCGGTGACGTTGAGCGCCTATGCTGCCGTGAGCCGGTCGGCGGCACGGCCGCTGCGTAGGGCGCCCGCTCACGCAGCGCCCAGGTAGGGTGTGCCGCTAGACCGAGCAGAGGTAACGCCGGCGGCTGAGGATCATGTCGCTGACGCGATCGAGATACGCCGCCATGTGTGCCGACTCCCAGTGCGATTCGAGTGCCGCGCGGTCGCTGTAAAGCTCGACCAGGATAACGTGATGCGGGTCGTCCTCCGGGACCATTACGTCGAAGCGCAGGCAGCCCTCCTCGATCTCCGCGGATCGCGCGCCGTGAGCGCGCGCGATGTCGACGAACTCGTCGAACTTCTCCGGCTCGATATCCAGATGCACGACTAATGCGGTGTTGGCCATCGATCTTCTCCCTTTAGGCTTGGTCTTGGTCTGTGGCGGGTCCGCAAAGGAGCGGCTGAAGCGCCCGCGCGAGCGCAGGGTGGGGCCGACGGCACCGCAGTTCAGTGGCGATACTCCGGCTCCTCCTTGTCGAGGATGCGCTGCAGCGCATCGAAATGCCTTCGCGCGACTCTGGGCATCTCCGTGGCGAACTGGGCCTGCGTCCTGAGCAGCACGGCCTCCGGGACACGGCGCAAGCGTTTTCCGCCGGAGCGGGCAAGCACCTGGAACATGGCGGCGCGCTCCAGGTAGTAGAGATCGTTGAAGGTTTCACGGACGTTGGGGCCGGTGACCATGACGCCGTGGCTCGCCATGAACAACACGCTGCACCCGCCCAGCTCGCCCGCCAGCCGGTCGCCTTCGGCGCCGTCCAGCGCGAGCCCTTCGTAGTCGTCGTCGTAAGCGATCCGGCCGTGAAACGCGATCGCATTTTGCTCGCACATCTCGAGCCTGCCGCCCTCCAGCAGGGTCAATGATGTCGTATACGGCATGTGCGTGTGCATCACGCACACGGCGTTGGGCGCTTTCACATGCACGCGGCTGTGAATGTAGAAAGCGGTCGCCTCCACCTCGTTGTTCCCTTCCAGCACATTGCCCTGTGCGTCGCACAGAACGAGCGACGAAGCGGTGATTTCCGACCAGTGCCAGCCCAGCGGGTTGATGAGAAAGCGGTTTCCTCGCATGACCCCGTCCTCGTCGGGCAAGGCAAGCGAGAAGTGATTGTCGACGCCCTCGTTGAGGCCGAGCCGCGCCGCCCAGCGCAGGCTCGCCGCCAGGTCGATCCGCCCCTGCTCTGTATTGTCCGCGCTCACGCCGTCTTCTCCGTTGCCAAAAAGCCGTCCCGGAACACGGCGCCCGATCCCGGGCCACCGTCCGGGTCTGTGCCCGCGCGGGGACGCGTCCACCGCCCCGACCGGCCCGTAGTGTAGCAGCCGGGTGGGCTCTTCGCCGCTTGCGCCGCGCCCCGCCGGCGTCACGGCGTTGGCCGGTGACTCAACGTCGGTGGGCGCATGTACGCCACCGCCAGGGCACAGGCGATGGGGATCAGTGACAGCAGCAGCAGCGCGCCGGCGTAGCTCGCGAACAGGTCGTAGGCGATGCCAAGCGGCAGCGGGCCCAGCGAGGCGCCGACGACGCTGATCGTCTGAGCCGCTCCCTGGATGGCCCCCAGGTGCCTGCGGCCGAAGAAACGCGGCCACAGGTAGGCGTAGTGGGCATGAAAGGTGGCGTTGGCGACGCCGAAGACGACGCCGTAAGCCACCGCGCCGACGAAGTCGGTGACGAACGCCATGCTCAGCAGGGCGAAGCTCGTGCTCAGCAGCGCGCAGGCGAATACCGGCTTGGTGGGGAAACGGTCGAGCATGCGGCCGAGAACAGGGGTACACACGACCATGATGACGGCGGAGATCGAGAACACCCGGGTTGCCAGTTGAGGCGAAAGACCGTGGCTGTCGAATACCGAGACCTGGTGGAAGAACATGCCTGTGAGCAGCATGGACAGTGACGACAGGCTGAGGGCAATTATCCAGAAGGCGCCGGTGCGGATCGCCTGCGGCAGGGTGAGCCCGATCAACGCCGATTGGGCCGCACCGGGCGAATCGCCCTGCACCGGGTGTGCCGTGTCGCCATCGGGTTCGAGGCCGATGTCCTCGGGCTTGTGGCGCACGAAGAGCACCACCACCGGCAGCAGGAGTACGAGGGTCATGACGCCCAGCCAGAACCACGATTGACGCCAACCCACCGTTTCGATGAGCCACTGTGCCAGAGGAGGGTGTGCCGCCATGCTGAGCGAGAAGCCCAGCGACATCAGGCTCAGCGCGAAACCTCTCTTGCGGTTGAACCACTGGGCAACGAGATTGCTGCAGCACAGCATCAACGATCCCTGGCCGAGAAAGCGCAGGGCGCCGAAGCCGAGAGTGAGCAGGATCAGGCTGTCGACCCGGCCGAAGCCGATTGCGGCGCCGGCGAACAGCACCGCGACGACGAGCATCACCGGGCGAACGCCGTGGCGGTCGACGAGACGGCCGACGTAGGGGAGCCCCAAAGAGGCGACCAGGGTTGCCAGCGCGTAGGCGGACGACAGCGCCGTGCGGGAGATACCGAGATCCCGCTCGATGGGCGTGATGAACACGCTGAAAATGTGTGACTGTCCGGGTCCGCTCGCGAACAGGCCGAGGGCGCCCACGGCGAGCATCAGCCAGCCGTAGAAGAAGTGCCGGTTTATGCCGATGGCAAAAGAGTGCTGCTTGTTGTCGAAGAGCATCGAGGCAAATCGAAGCGTCGGCGAGGGATCGGCTCAGGCGGCCGCAGCACACGCACGCGCTCGGCTTTGTCGGCGTGCGCCGCCGCGGTACCCCCGCTGCGAAGCGGGGCCTGCGGCGCTCGCCTTCGGGGCTTCGCAAGTGGTAGAAACGACGATGGAGGAGGCACTTTCCGGCAGGCGACCTCCCGCCTGGGAGGAGCGTCTTGCGCGCCCCCGGCCCCGGAGCGGGATGCCCCGGGTTGTGCCGGACCGACAACTTCTATGTGCGAAACGAGGAAACGCTGCCATGCCCTACGAGACGAAGTACGTTTTCATCGCCAACATGGACGTCGCGCCGTCCAAGGAAGAGGTCTTCAACGAGGTGTACGACCACGAGCACATTCCCTTGCTGCAGAAGGTCCCGGGCGTAGTCTCGGTCACGCGCCTGGTGGTCGAGCCTCTGACGATGGTCATCGGTGGCGAGCGGCGCCAGATTGTAGCGCAGGGTGAGCCGCGTTACAGCGCTGTTTATGAGATCGAGAGCCCCGACGTGCTCGTCAGCGACGGCTGGGCGCGGGCGATCGACCAGGGCAGATGGCCGACGGAGGTGCGTCCGTACACCACCAACCGCCGGCACGTGCTGCGCCGCGTCGTCGGGCCCGCCGGGTAGCGACTGACACCGGCGTCGCCGCCCGCGCGCACCGCCCGTCGCGGCGGGGGATTCAGTCTGCCCGGACCGCCGGCGGATTCAGGCCGTGCGCCGGCGCGGCGGCACCAGCATCCAGGCGACGAGGACGAGGATCGCGAAGACGGTGTAGCCGAGCGTGAACACCCACGCCTCGGCCTGGAAGTAGATCAGTCGGTGCAGCCAGTGTCGCAGGAACGAGCCGGCATAGGGCACCTCACCGGCACGTTCGCGCAGCACGTTTTCCCAGATCGTCAGCGGACACAGCATGCCCAGCCAGGACTGCAGCACGACGACGGCGATGGCGCTGAGGTGGCAGATGCGGAACCAGAAGTGGCGCACCCAGGACCAGCGCCGCAGCCCGCCCAGCAAGATGAGCGCTAGGCCGATGACCACGAAGGCGACAAAGAGGGCGTGTACGACGAGAACGGCGTCGGCGCCGATCTGCAGCAGGAGCTCGTCTTTAATGAGTCTGGCCCGTGGTGCCTGCCGGGATCGGGATCGAACAGTGGGGCTGCGCCGGCACGATGCGCGGCGGGAGTGCGCCTACGCGCCGGGCCCTTGCCCGCCTGTGCGGCTTTCGCAATACGGACATGTCGTGCGTCGGCAGGGGCGCTAGTTCATGCTGATCGGTTGGATCTGCTCGAGAAGCCGCGTCGCCAGCGTCTCCGCAGCGGAGATCTCTTCGGGCCCCATCAGCCTGAGCAGCTTTTCGCGGTTGTTAATGGCGGGCTCGTAGGCCGCACCCTGCGCCGCCAGCGTATACCAGGCGTAGGCTTCGACGTAGTCCTGCGGCACCCCGTGACCGAGGGCGTACATGACGCCGAGATTGTTCTGCGCCATAGGATGGCCCTGCCGGGCGGCGTGCCCATACCAGCGCACGGCCTCAACGTAGTCGCGGGACACGCCTTCGCCCTTGGTGTACATCATGCCGAGGTTGTTCTGCGAGTCGACGTACCCCTGCTCAGCGGCGCGACGGAACCATCTGACGGCCTCGGCGTAGTCCTGGCCCGTGCCCTGGCCGCTGCCGTAGGCGATGGCCAGCAGGTGCTGTGCTTCGGCGATGTCCTGCTCGGCGGCCAGTCGGAGCCAGGCCAGGGCCTCGACGTAATCCCGCGGCACGCCCTGACCGCTGCGCAACAGGTAGCCGAGGTTGTGCTGCGCGGGCGCGAACCCCTGCTCGGCGGCGCGACGGTACCAGCGGTGCGCCTCACGGTAGTCCGTGGGAACCCCTTCCCCGTGATGAAACATGACGCCGAGGTTGTGCTGCGCGACCGCGTCGCCCTGCGCGGCGAGGCGACGGAACTCCTCGATCGCGGCGACGTGATCCCCGGATTCGTAGGCGGCGATGCCGCTCTCCCAGTCGGCAATGGAGACTGCGGCGACCGTCCACAGGACCAGGGCTGCGACCACGGATCTCATCGGTTTTCCTTCCGTTCTCCCCGGGCCTCGGGGAACCGGTCAATCGAGGCGGTGACAAGTATAGCCGCGGACCGCGTAACGGGCGAGCCGGTTTGTGATGGGATGGGCCTACGCAAGCCGCCGCACCCGTGCAGGTCGCGCGTGAGCCATTCTCGCCGGGCCGCGATGGCGCAGGCGTGCCGAAAGTGTAAACTGTAAGGTCCCCGGCGGCGCTTGTGCGCCCCGGGCTTTCGAAAGCCGCTGTGCAGCGGGAGAACCTGACCGACCGACTGAAGCCATGTCCACGATCAAGATTCCGGCGGCGGTGGTGATCCAAGAAGTCGCGGACGAGGCAGTGGTCCTGAATACGGACAACGGGCAGTACTACGGTCTCAACGAGGTGGGCCGGCGCATGGTCGAACTGGTCCGCGCCTGCGGCGACGCCGATGCCGTCACGCGCCAGATCGAGCGTGAGTACGAGGTCACCGCGGAGCAGGCCCGCACCGACCTCGAGAAGCTGCTGACGGATCTGGAGAGCCATGGACTCGTCGAGCGCGTGGCTTAGAAAACTGCGCAGGCTGTGGCGCCTGCCGCCTGCCGCGAAGCTCCAGCTCGTCGAGGCGTGGCTCGAACTGCTGTACGCGCGGGCGGCGCTGCGGCTGCGCCCGTTTGGGTGGTTGCGCGAGCGGGTGACCGGTGGCGAGGGCGGCGAGACGCCCGATGCGACGGACGAGGTGCGTGCGCGTCGCCTTGCACGGGTCGTCGCGATAGCGGGGCGCAACCACTTTGCCTGCATGACGTGCCTGCACCGATCGCTTGCGTTGCAGCGGATGTTGACGCGCCGTGGGATCGACGCCCGGGTGCGAATCGGCTGGCGGCGTGCGGAGGATGTGCTTCAGGGGCACGCCTGGCTGGAGTGCGGCGGCGCCGTCATCAACGATGCGAGCGAGGCCGTAGCGCGATACGTGCCGGCGAGGCTTTAAGGGAGCCGGCCCGGAAAGTTCATCCGGCGTTGCTTCCACGGAGGACTCGGGCGCATGAAGAACAGTCTCATCCCCGGCCTGTCACGCAGCGAGCGCATCGTTATCGATCGAGAACGCACCATCGGTTTTCTCGGTGAGGCGATGCGCATTTACAGCACGCCCGCCATGGTGCGGGACATCGAGTACACCAGCCTCGCTCTGATTCAGGAGCATCTCGATGACGGCGAAAGCAGCGTCGGCACGCGCATCGAGGCCGACCACCTCGGTGCGACGCCCATCGGACGGGAGGTGGACGTCACGGTGACGATCGAAGAGGTCGATGGCCGCAAGGTGACGCTGTCGGCCGAGGTTCGAGACGCCTTGGAGGTCGTCGGCCGGGGTCTGCACCGGCGCTTCGTCATCGACACGCAGCGCCATGCAGCGCGTCTCGAGGAGAAGCTTGCGGCGCTGCCGCCGCGCGCGTGATCCGCGCTCGCGCTGCGCGCGCGGAGGCGGCGTAAATCTCAGGCGCCGAACATTCCCGGACAGAAAGCACAGGCGCCCGCGAATATCAGCGGTGCCATGACTTCGGTCCGGCGCAACCTCGGCTGTTTCGTGTCCTGACCGATCATTGCCGATCCTCCTGCAGTGCTCGGTGTGACCGCTCGCAACACACGTTACCCGTGCCGCCGTGAGAAGACCGTAATAGTTTCCCACGCAGTGCGATCGCGCTGTCGGGCCGTTCGTTCGGGTCGACGTTGCCGTGGTGGGTGCGGCCGCGATAGCGCAGCCGCCACTCGGCGCGGAGGGAAGTTTCAGTCGAAGCTCAGTTGAGCGATGATCGTCTGCAGCTTGTCCTGCTTTTTCTTCTTGACCTCTTTCTCCTGCTTGTTGCGCTTAACGACCTCGTCTAGGTGACCCCGATAAGCGCTGTTGCATTTGTCGACACAAGTCTTGAGAAAGTCGAGTTGTAACGGCAGTCGATCGGGCAGGGAGATGGATTCGATGAAGCGGCCGTCCTTAGCGTCGATAAAAGCCTGAACTTCGGACTTGTCCAGGGTCGCGTTGAAGAACTGGCACCACTCTTTGGGAGCGTTGTGCGAGAGCTGGAAAAAAACGTTCACGAACTCCGTGTCGAGGTCGACCCGCGGCGGCCTCTTGGTGTCGATGCCCGCGATCTTGATGTCATTGAATTCGTCCATCGTGCTGTGCGTGTGTGGCTGTTGGGCTCATCGGTTGAGACTACGCTCAAGTATGGCTCATGCCGGCGAAGTTTCAACGCGCCCCGTCCGCAGTGGCTCGGATCGCGGCCGCCGCCGCCCCCAGACCGTGGCGACATGGGGCTCGATTTCCCGTGAAGCCACGCTCTGCGTGGGATTCGGCGCACATCCACGGGGCGGGCGGGGCGCCGTCGCCGGCGCGCTCTGCCCTGAGCGCGCAGGGGCGGGCGGCAGACGGAGGAGGCGCCATGCTGAGCCGTCGGGGCGCGCCCAGTTCGCGTTGCGCAATGCGCCGATCCTCGTTTTGCCCCGCCCTCCAAGCGGCGCGTCGCCCACGCTGCCGGCGAGGAACCCGGCGCCCGCGAAGATCACGGCGTCGATCAGCAGGGCGTCAGATAACCGAGGCGCTGCATGACGGCGCCGTGATCGCGTCTGATCGTCTGTGCCTGGGCAGACGTGAGGACCCTGCGCCACTCGTCCACCTCTCCCCGGCGGAAGAACAGGTCCCCCGCGCGGGTTGTGTTCGCGGAAGCCCGCTCGCGCTTCCTGCTCCTGCAGAGACTCCAGTCGACTCGGCCGCGGCGCTGCGCGAATCTGCGCGGCTGAGCGCTGCAGACCCGCGAACGCCGCGAGCCGGCTGAAGCTCTGCAGTGGTGGACGCACGAGGTCCTCGAAGCGCACCACGAGGGTCTTCATCTCGGCCGCCTCCAGCCAGCTGCCCACGTGACTCGAACAGCTCATGGCCAGGTCCGGCCCGATGGCGTTGCTCTCCCCGCGCGTCACGGTGTGCGCGTCGTCCCGAAGCGTGGCGATGATGCGCTCGATGTCGTAGACCAGGTGGTGGGAGTAGGAGACGCAGACGTCGAGGGGATTGCGCACGAGGTACAGCGCGCAGTGCGTTGCTTCGAGTGGGTGGAACAGCGCACCGTCTGCATCGCGTGTGTAGGCGCGGTGCGTCTTCACGAACAGCGGTTTGTCGCTGCTCGAGGCGGCGGCCTTCAGGACGTCCGGCCACAAGGCCTCGGTCTCCGCCGCGGTGAGCAGGCCCGGATCGAGGCCGCTCAGCCGCTCGAAATCGTCCGCGGACAACCCCAGGGAATGGCGAGCCGATTGATGTTCACGGCCGTGTCGTCCTCGGCGAGCGGTTGCACAGGAAAACCCGCACCCAAGTGTTGCCTGACTTCGGGTAGGAGGCGAGCCAGACGATGCCGCTCATGTGCCTACGCGGTCGAGGATCGTTTCCACGACATGCTCGAGCGTGGCGAGTCCGGTGGGACGGTGGAGGCGATAGACCCGACCCCGATTGGTGAGTTGCGCGGTGTCTCGAAATGCCGCAGCGTCGAGCCTTGCGTCGTCCAGGTAGCTTGCCCGATGGCCGCACGGTAGGATCGCGTTGAAGGCGTCCACACCGACGAGCGCGTCACAGGCACACGCGGCCGCGGTGCCGCGATGCACCACGCAGATGTCGGTGATGACAACGCTGCGATCGGGTGCACTGCGCGGCGGAACGAGGACCCGGCGCTCGGCAAGCGGGCGCAGTCGGGGCGGTGTCGGGCCGCCCGGGCGGAGGGCTTCCAGGGCGTCGGACCGCAGCAGCAGGCGTTGGATGCCTGCGCTGACGCGTGCGGGTCCTCGCGCCGGCACGACACACGCGCAGACATCGTCGCACAACGCCCCGAAGCCCGTCGCAGCAGCGCCGCGGCCAGGGTGGAGGTGCCGCTGCCGGGCAGGCCCGCGAGCAGCAGTGCGCGGCCGTGCAAGGCCACGGCGCTGCCCCTGATCACCAGCATGCCCCGCTGTTGCATGACGATGCGCAACGCCTGCCAGAGCAGGAAGCAGCGCAGGCTGGCCGTGTCGGCGCCCGGCTCCGCCTGGACGAGGATTTCACGTCCGTGCGAGACGAGCATGCGCGCGACGCCCGGTACCCTGAGCCGCACCTCAGCGTTCGTCGCCTCGTAGCAGACGCCCGCGTGTCGCGGCGCGTCGAGAGCGGTGGGGACGCGGAACTCCGGATCAGCACTTGCGGGGCGCCCTCTCCGGGAAGGAGTTCTGGCAGGGCGAGCGTGGAGCCCAGGACAAGGCCGAAGGCGTCGTAAAGCGAGGCGGCCACGGGCTTCGAGCGCGCGCTACGGCCGCCGGCCGTTCGCACCGGGTGCTGAGCGCAACAACTTGACCAGACCGCCGGCCAGACGACGCACGTACAGCCAGGGAAGCAGAACCCGGGTGCGGCTGCGGTAGCGCGCGAGCATGTAGTCGGCCGAAGGCAGGGCGTGTTCGCGCAGGAGCTTCAGGCGCTGGCCGGCGCTCGGAAGCGTCGCCAGATCGGCCGCCAGAGCATGCAGCCGGCGCCGACCGGGCCGCAGGAAAGAGGCGCTCGCCTCGGGCCCGTTTCCTGAGCGGCGCGCGTCGAGCTTATCGAGAAATCCAGCGGGCAGTGCGGTGTGCAATGCGTCGCAGGCATGTCGCAGTCCGGCTGCGCAGACTGCTGCGACGCGGCGCTCCAGAGCGAACTTCGCGAAAGTCTCCAGCTCCACGGCGTCCATGCTCCCGGCGAGAAGATGAATGTCGTAGAGCCATATCAGGCGATCGCTGTTGGCGTGGTGCGCGACGCGGTGCACGCAGGCCAGAGTGAGGGCGTGAGCCGGGCCGAGGGCGCGAGCCTGGGGGCCCAGAGGGTCCAGAGCGACGGCTGAGGTGTTGAGCTCTTCGTAGTTCATCACGGCCGCGAACAGCTGCGGATTGCTGATGCGCCAGTGGACATCGAAAACAAACGTGAGGCCGGCGTCGCTGTCGCGGCGCTCAAGGCAGAGCTGATACATCACCAGCTCGCCAGCGATGGACAGGTTACGCTTGTAGCCCAGCTCTTCCAGCGCCGCTTGCAGTGGCGCGACGCTGTCGCGCGGCACCAGGGCGTCGGTGTCGCCGCGTGGGCGCAGATGCGGGTAGGCGTAATGCGAGTGTGCCAGCGCGGCGCCCTTCATCAGCAGAGGCCTCAGTCCGCGCTGGTGCAGGTGAGCCAGCACCCGCCGCAGCTCTGCCTGTTGCAGCGCCGCGACGCCCGCCTGCGCGAACGCCCGCTGTCGCAGCGGCTCCAGCGCCGTCGCCGGCCAGTCCGGCGCCGCGGCCGCCGTGCGCAGACGCTGGTGCAGCAGCGCTTCCACGCCGTGGTAGGCGGCGCGCTCGAGCAGCCGCCGCGCGTAATCCTCGCCCGGGCGCCGCGGCCAGGGCGTCGCCTCGCCGCGCAGCACGCCGTTCAGCAATTGGTCAAGCTCTCGATCCACGATGCGCAATCCGCCGCTGTCCACCGCGGCGGCGGTCGTCGTTGTCGCCGGTTCTGCCCCGGTCCGATTGCGGCGTTTCGGGCACGATAACACATGCGATGGCGCTGCGGCGGTGACGGACCCTCTGGCGGCCGGCGTGCGACCGTGACTCGCTGTCGGGCGTCACCGTCTTCCCGGCGTTGTCACGCGCGCGATTGCGCAGAGCGGTATGGTGGCGTTGTGAAGAGACTGCCGCCCGCGGCGCTGACGCTGCCGCCGTGCGGCACAGTCACCGTTGCGGACGGGGGGTCCCGCTGGGTGGCACGCATGGGGGCAAATCATTACGCGGGCAACGTGGAAGGGATGCGACTCAAGCGCATCTCCCGCGCCGACGTTTCTCTCCGGGCGCCATGGCCGGCAGCGGTGCCCCGCCACGCACCGGCCCCTCAACGTCTGGTGGAGCGGAGGAGGATCGAACTCCCGACCTCGGCATTGCGAACGCCGCGCTCTCCCAGCTGAGCTACCGCCCCATGGAAAACCGAAGTTGCGAGCGCTCGCACCCGGCACGCCGCTCGCCGTCGTATTCTAGACGAACCAACGCAGGACCAACAACGGTTTTCAACGGCTTGGCCGCGGCGCTCGGCAGGGCGCACGCCGTTCGGCGGCGCACGGCAGGTGCCGCGCCGGCGATGTGGTGAAGCGGTTCGCGCTGCGTATAGAATCGCAGCAGTGCTCGCAGTGGCCTGCGTCAAGTCCGTCCCGCCGTTTCGTCGTGGTGCCGCCCCAGCTCGCTTCGCCGGGATTCCGCCGCCGGGAGCGTCGCCGCGTGGCTGTCGAACCGGCGTCCCCGCAGATCGTTATCGGGTGAGTCGATGAAAGACGAGAGTGAGGAGCGGGAGATAGGAAGGTTCGTCGAGCGGATCTTTGCCGAGCGGATTCCTTTCAACCGGCTGCTTCGATTTCAATTCGAGCTCGTCGACGTCAGGACGGCGAGATTGCGCTTCGACATGCGTGACGAGCTGGTCGGCAATTTTCTTCGCGGCAATCTGCACGGGGGCGTCATCTCGAGCAGTCTCGACGTCATCGGCGGGGCAGTGGCTTTTCTCGACGTCGTCAAGCGGCTGCGTGGGGAGACCGTCGAGAAGAAAATGGAGCGGTTCGGCAGCATAGGCACCATCGACCTGCG
>JABAOH010000801.1_pt1 | contig 97084 bp, 87 predicted proteins | sample 7062181 | NCBI WGS metagenome assembly JABAOH01 (sample SAMN14538630, study PRJNA623070) | marine sediment metagenome | biome: marine biome [ENVO:00000428]; feature: marine pelagic biome [ENVO:01000023]; material: deep marine sediment [ENVO:00002113]; isolation source: pool of 5 deep marine... | reverse complement strand
TCGATGGTAACCCGGTACGGCGAAAGCACGGGCCCTATCTCTGGCTGGATATGGGTGCTAGCGCCTTTCTGGAGTTCTACGCGGTCAAGATAGACTACACCAAGCTGTAAGGAGAACGAGTCGGTCTGGCTCGCCTGACCGGTGGTTGAGGGCCTAGCTACAACAGAATAAGTCACTCCCTGGCACTCCTGTTCCAAGCGAGGCGGGCCGTTTGACGCTGCTTGATTGGGCAAAGTCTGACGACTAGAGACCACCAGTCATTGCGCATTGCGAGTCATCCGACCTAGTGGCATCATCTCTTTGAGGCCCCGCTGGCCACAACACCAGGGGTTAGGTAACACCCTGGTACATTCTGTCCTAAACAGCGGGGCCTCCTGACGTTTTGTGAAACTGACGTTGCGCTGTCTCCCCCCTTGTGGTACAATCCACTAACCTTGCGTTCGCGTTCGTCAGACCTGCTGACACACGTTACCTCATCTTAGATGAAGCCTAATGGTTAGACAATTGCATATCGGGCGAGGGTGAAACATGACAGAGGTTCAAGACCCCACAGGTCAAGCAGCCGAACCTCCTGCGTGTCCGCAATGCGGCGAGGCTGACCATGTCCACAGGATATCCGCCATCCCCGACATGCCCGCCGAATACAGTCCACCCAGGGTACCTAGCTCCATTGATCTGGCAGGGGCAGTCGTAGTGGCACTAGGCATAGTGTGCATCCTAGTCATTCCGTTCACCACAGGCTGGATGGGAATGATGGGGATATACCTTATCGTTTGGGGCGCTCAAAGATTCCGTTCCAAGCGACGCCAAAAGGCACAGTGGCAAGAAACAATGAGTCGCTGGGAGCGGTTGTACTTCTGTGCTAGAGATGAGGTCGCATTCCTACCGGGGGAGACGGCTTTGATCCCGATCTCGCACGTGCGAGAATTCCTATATGGTCACTAGATGGCGGGTTGGACACGAAAGGGAGTACTGATGACCCTCAAACCCAACGCTGAGGAACTAGCTCTCATAGCTCAAGAGATAGGCCCTGAGGTCATACGTGGCTATTCCTATTGCTGATAGATCGAGAACGAGGGAAAGGTGGATACACGCGGATTCGTGCGATGGCTAGTCAAGGGGATACTGATAATCGGGCTGCTCTTTGGCCTCTTGCCACTGGTCGAGGGCAGATTGCGCCACCGGGGAGTACTTGGGTTACTTGTCGTGGCGCTTGTGTCAGTCGGGCTGATCGCCCTGACGTACAGCTGGTACAGGTGGGGTCGCACGGGAGACAAGCGCACCCGGCCGAGCCCCTTCACTGAGAACACTGGTGAGTCAATCGAAGAGGCAATCTTAATTCGGAGCGCCAGAAATCAGGTAGCAGGCGTGGCTTTGGAATACGCCTACCTCAAGAAACGGTTCGGACGGCGTGGAGAAGACTGGGAACTTGACAGGCAAGTCCTGGTCAAGAGAGGTGACAGACATTACGATGAAATGCGGTTGAGGTTCCCAGATGGCACTTCTAGGACAATCTACTTCGACATCACAGCCTTCTTCGGCGAGTTCTGAATAGTTGTTACCGCCCCCCTTGGCCCTGTGGAGGAACTGCCTATCATATGTAGTCTCTGCGGGACACCGTACACTGATGATGACTGCCCTACTTGCGGGGCAGAGCGGGAAGATGCTAAGAGGGTCATTGAGGAGAGATTGCGTGGGGATAGGGAAGCGACAGATAGGCTGATTAGCGATGTGGAGGAGTGGCTTGACCAGCAAGGCCGCTAGGGAACACTGCCACTAGGGGGAGTTGTGGGAGGTAAGAGTATGGAGGCACTCCTAGGAATCTTGGTGGGAGCCATCCTTGGCTTCTTCCTGGGGTTTGTCAAGACAAGGTTCGGCCGTCAGCGAACCAAAACGGACTTTGCCGGAGCGCTTCACACTGAAATCTCTCTGAGCAAGCAGGGACTGGAAGATGCGGTCACGAAAGCAAGAAGATCACGCAAGGACAGTAGGGTGAAAAGACCCACGGGCGCTGCGTTGACCCGTAGCGTATACAGTGGGTGCATTGCCAACCTTGGCCTGCTTCCCAGAGATGCACGATATGCGGTTCAGAACTTCTGTGCCTGCCTCCATGACGTAGAGTTTATTGCGGAGGAGGCACGCTACCAATGGGAAAAAGCAAGCAACCAGCAAAGACAAGCGTTGCGTCAGGTGTTCCTTGAAGGAGGCGAACTGGCGCTCGCAAGGGCCGAGCAAACCCTCAGCCAGCTTGAGAAGTTGACAGAGTAACACCACTGGTAGAAGCACATAGTTGGTCGGTGACGGTTCTGCAGAAGGAGGACAGTCGGGGCGAGAGGATTTGAACCTCCGACCTCACGGACCCGAACCGTGCGCGCTAACCGGACTGCGCTACGCCCCGATCAAAACCAATTATACCCACGCCACGGACACTTTACAAGGCATGAAAAATGAGCTATAATGGGACGCCAGTCGTGCCCCTATAGCTCAGTTAGGATAGAGCAGCGGTTTCCTAAACCGTGTGTCGCAGGTTCGAATCCTGCTAGGGGTACTGATTACACGCAAAGAGCCCGACGCCTGTCGGGCTCAGCTTCTTCACAGAGGCCACCACCCCATCAATGGGAGGCAAGAGCGACCAAGCACTCTCATGTGGAGTGCGTTACCAGCCGATCCCAGAGGGGAATCAGCTCTCTTTCTGCTCTTCCTCCTCTTTCTCCTCCGCGCTCTTCTCCTCGGTGTCAAGACCCTGCGAGGCGGAGCGGAACTCCCTGATCCCCTTTCCCAGTGCTCCACCGATCTCCGGCAGCTTCCCCACGCCGAAGATGATGATGATGATCACTAGGACGATCAGCAATTCGGGCAAGCCTATGGAACCTAAACCCGGTATCACGTTCGTGTCCTCCTTCACTACCAGCTGTAGGTGATATTATAGCACAAGTCCGGGTGCAAGACAACAAACGGTTCAGAGGGTCTGCCACAAGACCCAACACTCTGATCATGCCACCGTAGCCGCAATCCAGCGGGTTCGAGACACCTCTGTCGGCATCCTAGCCGCACTCCTGATCATTTCTCCAACCAGTCCTCTATCGCCTGAATGACCCCGAAAGGATCAGCGGACACGACGCTGGAGGCATACAACTCCATCGCCGCCATGTCCACGGTCCTATTCATGGGATCTCCCCGGTCCAGGATGCGGGCCAGCACAGGGAATCCGCCCCAATCCTCGTTCGTGGGTCCCAGAGGAGGCATGCAGATGGCGACGTTGAAGCTACGCACGCCCAGGCCTCGAACGTAGCAGTCGAGGACCTCGTAGACGCAGCTCTTGAGGTGGTCACTCAATGCCTCTGAGAGCAAGAGTATCTCCTTCTCTTTGATGGGACTCAAATAGGAAAGAACACGGATCCCCTTTGCCTCCAAGGCCAGGCCCAGACTCTTGTGCACCAGATACAGGTCATCGAAGTAGTTGCGCCCTACCTTCTGCCCGTATTCCAGCGCCGCCCGCCGCAAATGCTCCACCTTGGAGTAGTGCATGCCCCGCGCCACCATCACCTGCGCATGCCCGTGAATGATGGACGCCCCGGCCCGCCACAGGCAGTTCCACAAGAGAAATGGGTATTTGGCTTCCGCATCCACCTCATGCGCTCGCCGGGCCCACTCCATAGCCGTTTCGATGTAATCGGCTACGCGCTCTTCGCTGAGGACCAACGGGTTATGTTCATCAAAGATGACCACCCCGCTCCAACCGTCGAACTTGGCGATATTGCTGGCGGTGACGGAATGCCTTCCCTGGATCCTGCCAAAGACGTCCTCAGGTGTGCTCTCCAGCGGCCGACAGAACGGGCCGCCAGCGTCGGCCGCGATGAGCTTATCCACCTCCTCTGGCTTCTCCGTCACCATGGGGCGCTGGGAGCGAAGCTCATTGAACATCGCGCCCTCCATGGTGACCAGATTTGTGATCCGCACCACTTGCTGCTCCACCACGGCCTCCAGGGATCCGAAGTGGCCCTCGATGAACTCGTGCATGGAGGCCGGAGGGTTCACCCTGCCTATCGAACAACTCACGTGGAAGATGCCCTCGAATCGCTCCCGTTCCTCGGCAGGTAAGCTCGCCACCATTTCGCCAAGATCGGTGATGCTTCTCTGTGCAGCCATGGCGTGTCCGCTCTCACTCCCCCTTTTCGCCTCGAACCATCAGGTTGTCGAGACCCCGGCGCGCAGGAGCGCGGCCTCACTGCAACCGTGACTGGCAAGTCCTGGCCATCCATCGTCGGTTCGTGCCTGAGTGCCAGCAGCAATCTATCACATGAATGGGCAAAAGACAAGCAGACTGGTATACGAAAGTGCCTCTTGAGGCTGTCGCCGGTCGCTGCGGCCGCTCAAGAAGCGCAGGAGGATGGCCCAGGAGCTGGCCATTGCACACTTTCAGACGCAGACTTGGGGCAGTTTTTTTTGTCCCTCCAGGAGGAGCTATGATATAATGCCCATCTGGGATAACGCTGATAGCACGGGAGGAATGCGATGACGGCAGTACTGACCTACCACGGACACGCTTGCTTCAGCGTAGAAGGCGCCGGCAAGACTATCTGGCTTGACCCCTTCCTCTCCGGCAATCCACAGGCCGAGATTCAAGCCGACGACGTGAAAGACGCGGACTACATCCTGGTGTCCCACGGTCATGGAGATCACCTGGGCGACGCGGTACCCATGGCCCAGAAGACCGGCGCCACGATCATCTCCAATCATGAGATAGCATCCTACTGTCAAGAGCAGGAAGTTGCAGCTCATGGCCTGCACATCGGAGGCGGCTACCAGTTCCCCTTCGGCCGCGTGAAGATGACCATCGCCCATCACGGTTGCAGCTTGCCTGACGGCAGTTGCGGAGGCAATCCCGGCGGATTTCTCTTCGACATCGAGGACAAGAGAATCTACTTTGCCGCCGACACCGCGCTCTTCTATGACATGAAACTGTTGGGAGAGGAAAAGGCCATCGACGTCGCTCTGCTGCCCATAGGCGATAACTACACCATGGGACCGGATGATGCTCTAAAGGCTGTCCAACTCCTGACGCCCAGGCTGGTCATACCCATGCACTACAACACCTTCGACGTCATTGAGCAAGATCCGCACGCCTTTGCGAATCGAGTGAAGGCAAGTACGGAGGCGGATTGTGCCGTCTTGAGCCCGGGGGGAAGCATCAGCCTCTGAAAATGAAAGGAGGGCCCGGATCTCGCGACCCAGGCCCCCCTTCTCGAAAGGAGGAGGAAGATCTCCTACATTAATATTATACCTTGCCCTCCCGCCGTCGTTCAGTAATCATCCCTACATTTCCGCCCTTGCTTCTTTGTTGTGCCTAGCTCTGAAGAATGGGTTCGGCTATAATCGAAAACGCCTGATTTGAGCGAGCGAGATCACATGCAGAAGATCGGACTTCTCTACCACCCCAAGATTGACGAATCACGCCGCCTGGCCCACAGTCTGGAAGACCTACTGAAGTCGAAAGGGCTTTTCACCTGGGTAGGTTCCGCATGGGAGGACGAAGAAGCCAGGAAGCACATCCCCGACCTGGATTTGATAGTGACTTTCGGAGGAGACGGAACCATTCTCAGAGCGGCGAGGATGACCGTGCCCCAAGGCACACCCATCCTGACTGTGAACATGGGCAGATTTGGCTTTCTGGCCGAGGCCCAGCCGGACAGAGTAGTGGATATGCTGCCCGCAGTCCTGTCTGGGGATTACTGGCTCGAAGAGCGGATCATGCTTCACGCCGAACTCCATCGGGAGGGCCAACTCCAGGTCTCCTACGAAGCCTTGAACGATGTAGTCATCGGCCATGCCGTGATGTCGAGAGTGGTAAGGCTGGCAACTTACGTAGATGGTGAGCACGTAGCCGAGTACGTAGCCGACGGACTCATCGTCGCCACCCCGACTGGCTCGACGGCCTATTCGCTGGCCGCCGGGGGACCGATCTTGCACCCTCGGTTGAACGACATCTTGCTCACTCCGATCGCCGCTCATCGCGCCCTGGAGCGCTCCATCGTGCTTCCTGCAGAGTGTGCCATAGAGGTTGGTGTCTCCACAGAATATCCGGCCGTCCTGACTATCGATGGCCAGATTGATAGTCAACTTGTGGACGGAGACAGAGTACTGGTCACGGTCAGTCCTCACCGCTGCAACTTAGTCAGGACGCAACCCAGGAACTACTTCGGCCGCAACTTACTGGAAAGATTGAAGCAGTAGCCATGTCCACTCCCATGTACTGTATCAACCATCCGGATCGAGAGACCCTGCTGCGCTGCGGCAGATGCGGCCAGCCCATCTGCACTGAGTGTGCCATACGGCATCCGGTGGGGTTGCGCTGTCCGCAGTGCGCAAGCCTCAAGAAAGTGCCGACCTACGACGTGCCAGCACCCTACTACCTGCGCGCACTGGCCGGCGGGCTCGCGACCTCGGTGATGTGCGGTGTCGCCGTAGAAATCCTTCGTCTCTTGATCCCCATTTTCTTTCTGTCATTCTTCGCAGCACTGGCCGCCGGGGCCGTCATTGCCGAGGCTATCGGCAGAGTGACTGGGCAAAAGAGAGGCAGGGGCCTGCAGATCGTGGCCGCCGTATGCGTCATCGTGGGATACATACTGGCGACCCTCTTGGTCGCAACGTTTAGCGTTGGACCGGGAGCCTGGCTCCTGATGCCGGCTTTCCTACTCAGCCCCTTCTACTGGATCTATCCCATCGTGGCCGCGGGAGTAGCGGTGACTCGTCTCCGATAGCCGTATGCCGTCGATCGCGGGAGGCATATTTGCTTACCTACCTGACCATCCGCAACTTCGCCATCATAGAGCATCTGGAGCTCCAACCATCTGCCGGTTTCAATGCCCTGACCGGAGAAACAGGTGCTGGCAAGTCCATCATCATTGACGCCGTCAGCCTTCTCCTGGGTGGAAGGGCTGACACGGACCACATCCGCGCCGGTTCTGACCAAGCCCTCATCGAAGGCGTGTTCTCCCTGCCGGGGACCCAGCATCAACGGCTCATCCTCCCCCTACTACGAGAACATGGGCTGGAGGATGAAGGGGAGGGTCAGCTCATACTGACCAGGGAGATCAATCTCAAGGGACGGAACCTTTGCCGGGTCAACGGCCGACTGACCACGCTTGGCGTTCTGCGCCAGATCGGCCAGCAACTGGTTGACATACACAACCAAGGGGAGCATCTCTCACTCCTGCGAGTCAGACAGCACGTAGATTTCCTGGACAGGTATGGGGGGCTGTTGACCTTGCGGGACGACGTGGGGCGTCTGGTCCGGACACTGCACGGCACGCGCGCCGAGCTGAGCAGGCTATTGCAGGATGAGCGGGAATTGGCGCACAGAATGGACTTGCTGCAATACCAGATCGAGGAGATCGCGGCAGCAAGACTAGAGCCAGGCGAAGAGGAAGACCTGAACCAGGAACGAGTGCTGCTGAGCAACGCCGAACGGCTCCTCAGCGAATCGAACGGCCTGTACAGAACTCTTCACGAAGGCGAAGGAGCTGAGAGGTCCATCCTGGATCTCCTCGGGGAGGTGAGCGAGGGCCTCGCCAAACTGGCGGAGTTGGACGGAAGGCTGGCGGGCCAGCAAAAGGCCCTGGAGGAGACCACCTACCAACTGCAGGAGGTAGCAGCAGCCCTGCGTTCGTACGGAGAGGGGATAGAGTACGATCCGCAGCGCCTTCTCCAGGTCGAGGAGCGCCTAGATCTCATCTACGGCTTGAAACGCAAATACGGCGACTCCATCGCGGAGATTCTTGCCTATGGAGAATCGGCGGCCAAAGAGCTGGCCACCCTGTCGCACAGTGAGGAGCGGATCGAGGAACTGAGAAGTCAAGAACAGGAACTCTTGGTCCAGATCAGCCAACTGGCGAGCGAGCTCTCGATGGCGCGTGAAGAGGCCTCCAGGATGCTGGCCGAGGCCATGGAAGCGGAACTGAAAGACCTGGGCATGGAGAAGGCCCGCTTCAGCGTGGCCATAGAGCAGCGACCAGCAGAGGAGGGCGTGCAGATAGAAAGTAGGCGGTTGGCCTTCGATCACACGGGGATTGACCAGGTGGAGTTCATGATCTCTCCCAACGTTGGCGAACCCCTCAAGCCGCTGTCGAAGATAGCTTCCGGAGGAGAGACGGCACGGTTGATGCTGGCGATGAAAACGGTCCTCTCAGCCGCCGATGAGGTCCCGGTTCTCATCTTCGACGAGATAGATGCAGGTCTGGGTGGTCGTGGCGGTGCTGTAGTGGGGCGCAAGCTTTGGACACTGGGCTGGGGGCACCAAGTACTGTGCGTCACCCATCTGCCTCAGATTGCCGCCTTCGGCGATGCTCACTACAAAGTGGCCAAGAGCGTGGTGGAGGGCCGCACCATGACCTCGGTCGCGGACCTGGTGGCAGGCAGTCGAACTGACGAGCTGGCCGAGATGCTGGGCACCGCCAGCGATGCAACACATGAAAGCGCACTGGAGATGCGTCAAGAAGTGGAGAAGTGGAAGGCAGCTCAAGGCCGTTGATCGCCTTCTCCACGGTAGTCAGAATTCCGCACCGCGGAGGAGACGCCAGGGAGCAAGTCCTCGCCCCTTTGTTGCGGATAGAATGTGCCTGGGATCTCTTCGTCAGCTTCGATCTAGTGCTGAGGTAAGTTCCTAGTAGGTGACCTTGGGGAGCAAGGTCTTGGCCTGCTCAACCCAGTTCGCTACCATCTTCAGGGTAGGAAGCCTTCTCACCAGCCGCTTGGCCTCGTTGACCTCCGCGATGGCCTGATAGAGGTGTTCTGGAACACGGTGGCGCAACTCCCTGATTGTGTCTACCCCGGCTTCCTCCAGGAGGTCTGAGTACTCTTCGCCCACACCCTTGATGCGCATCAAATCGGCCAAGTTGACCCATTCCAGGATCAGGGCGTGGTAGATTCCCGTCTTGTCCTCCATCTGCTGTCGGCCTGCCGGGGTGGCACCCGCCTCCAACAGGGCCTCGATGGTGCCAATCCCCTTCTCTCTCAGCTTCTCTGCGTATGCGGGTCCAATCCCCTCGATGATCTCCAGCTTTGCCATTCTTCCCCCCCTTTCCAAATCCATGTCAATCAATATCGCTGGTTGGCGAGTCCATAGCTACCGACAATAGCTGCGTCAGTTTCTCCACCGTTTCCACGCCGCTCAGATCGTATCGGTCCTCAACGAGGTCGTTGACCATCTTCATCAAACGGCGTACCTTGCCCACACCTTGAGCAATGTATCCCTCCGCCTCCTCGTCCGTCATCTCTCCGCTGCAAAGAGCCACGCTTTCGGCCTGCGCAAGTGCCCAGTTCAGCACTACCTCGGCCTCATCATAATCGAGGGCTGAGGTTACAATGTCGCTTTCCAGAATCATCTTTGCCGCTCGCTGCCTGCGCTTTTCCAAGTCTCCTTTGTGAACCATGACCCTCATCCCTTTTTGTGCTGGCCTTGCTGATTATAGCAGACTGCAGAAGAGAGAGTCAAACGCTGTTTGGGAAAGGTATGGCATAATGACGTCTACATAGGCGACGCACAGGACTGAAGTCCTGCGCTACGCACTGGGGAACCGCCCAAAGCCGGCAGAGAAACTTGCTTCCAGCATATTTCGCTTCACTGGTAGCGTCCGGTCTCCAACCCCACGCGCTGCTAGCGCAGATTCTCCGCCCCCTGTATCCCGAAAACTGTGTGTGGAAAATGGATTGGAGACACGGTAGCCCCTGGATGCGCAGGCGTCGGCTCACGGTAGCCAGCGAAAGGAGTATGCGTGTCAGCCTCCCTGAGCCTCCTTTGATGAACCCAGGACAGGCGCTCCGCCAAGGGAGAGGAAATGAGGCCCCTGACAGATTGTTCGAGTCCCGCAGGGACTTGCCGACCTTAGCGCGGGAATGAATCCCCGCGCTACTTGGAGAGACATGTCCGCCACAAGCCTCCGCCAATCCACCCTGCGGCCTGGATTGGCCCTCAGATTTGGCTCCCAGAAGGATGTTGTCTGCCGCCCAAGTTGAGAGTTGGGTGCCGTGGTGCTATGATAAGAGACGCGGATTGAGACCCTCCACCAACGTGCCGGGAAGGGAGTAGCTGACCATGATTCCTCTGAAGCTGGAGATGCGCAACTTCATGTGCTATGGCAAGCAGGCGACGTCGCTTGATTTCACGGGGATCCACCTGGCGTGTCTCGCAGGTGACAACGGTCACGGCAAGTCGGCCCTCATGGACGCTATGACCTGGGCTCTGTGGGGCAAGGCACGAACTCAGCGTGACGACGATTTGATTCACCTGGGCGCGACGGACATGGAGGTCACCTTCGAATTCCTCATGACCGGGAACCACTACCGCATCGTTCGTCAGCGACAGAAGAACGGATCCAGGGGGCACTCGAGCTTGGACTTCCAGATCGCCGACAACGGCCAATTTCGTTCCCTCACCGGAAATACGCTGCGGCAGACCCAGGCCGCCATCAGCGAGACTCTGCGTATGGACTACGAAACCTTCACCAACTCCGCCTTCCTGCTGCAGAATCGGGCCGACGAGTTCACCGCGAATCCCCCCGCTGAGCGAAAACGCATTCTGGGCGACATACTGGGTCTGGACCATTGCGACAGACTCGAGGAGAGGGCCAAGAACCGGGCGAGGGACAAAGAGACCGAACTGAGGGAAATCGCGGCCGCGTTGTCTGAGATGGAGAAGGAACTGTCCCGCAAACCCGAGCACGAGGCAGAGTTGCTGGAAGCGGAGAAGGCCTCGTCCGAGCTCAGTGAAAGGCTGCGAACTGAAGAGAAGAAGCTGCGAGGACTCCAGGAACAGAGAAAGGAACTGGGCCTGAAACATGACCGGCTGCGGGAGCTCCTTGCCCAGCTGGGCAAGCGAGAGGAGGAACTCAGGGATACGAGCGAACAGATAGACGAAATAGGAAGCCGCATTGCCGGTTACCAAACCCTGCTGGATAAGGCTGAGAGCATCGAGAAGGGGTACGCAGCTCTCGTCGCCGCGCGACAATCCCACGAGGAACTGTCTCGCCAGCTGACCGAACAAGCCAGGCTCAACGAGGAGAGGGCCGCGGCACAGCGCACCATAGACGAGGAGAGGAACCAGCTGCTCATGGAGCGGGAGTTGCACGCCACCAGAGCCCGCGATCTGCAGGGCAAGGTGAAGCAGCAGCAAGCATTGCAGGAGAAGCTTCAGCAGGTTCGCTCCAGACTGCAGGAACTAACCGAGAAAGTAGAAGCCAGAGAGCGTCTCCTCCGCGAGGAGCACAGCCTGTCGGAGCGCATCGAGACACTAGGCTCACAGAACGATCAGTTGAAAGCAGACATGGATCTGCTCAGAGAGAAGCTGGACCTGCTGGAAGACGCGGAGGCCACATGTCCCTTGTGTGGTGCGGAACTGGACGTCGCTCGGCGAGAGCAGATCGAAGGGAACTACGAGTCAGAGGGCAAAGGGAAGGGAGACCTGTTTCGTGAGAACCTCGCATCCATCGAGGGGCTCAAGCAGTCACTGAAGGCGACAGGCGATGCCAGGCAAACCATTGAGACACAACTGGTCCCTCTGCCCTCATTGCAAGGCCAGGAGGCCACTCTATCCCAGGCGTTCGACGAGGCGCGTGAAGCAAAGAAGGAACTGGAGGATGTGAACCGCCAACTCGGGGTCCTTGATCTGCGGCTCAGCAAGGGTGATTTTGCCACGCAAGAGCACGGGCAGCTGGCCCAACTGGACCAGCAATCGCAGCAACTGGGGTACGATCCTCAGAAGCACGAAGCGGTACGGCAAGAGCTTTCGGACAAAGCTGGCTTCGACGAAGCCAAGAGGCAACTGGATGCAGCGCGCCAAGGACTGGACACCGAAACGGAGAGGCTGGAGGAGCGGAGCAAGTATCAGGTCCGTCTTCAGCGGCTGCTGGACGACGGTGCGGCGAGAAAGAAAGACTTCGCCCTCAAGATAAGCCAGCTGGAGACTACCACTGAGGAGCTGGACGACCAAACCCAGCTGGTGGACCAGCTACAGGTGAGCGAGGGCCGTGCTCGGGTCCGACTGGGCGCAGCGCAACAGAAGTTGGACCACTGTCTGTACCTCGACAAGGAGAAGGAGAAGAAGAATCGCCAGGAACGCGAGACACGGAAGGAGAAGGGGATCTACGACGAACTGCGCCTGGCCTTCGGTAAGAGAGGCGTCCAGGCGATGATCATCGAGGGAGCCATCCCGGAGATCGAGCAGGAGGCCAACCGCTTGCTCAGCCGCATGACCGATGGCAGATTGAACGTCCGCTTGAAGAGCCAACGTGAAACCCTGAAGGGCAAGATAGTCGAAACGCTGGATATCGAGGTCGCTGACGAGCTTGGACCCAGGAGTTACGACCTCTTCTCGGGTGGGGAGTCCTTCCGTATCGACTTCGCCATCCGCATCGCCTTGTCCAAGCTCCTCGCCCGGAGAGCTGGGGCCAGACTCCAAACCCTGATCATAGACGAAGGCTTCGGCACGCAAGACGCCCAGGGCAGGGACAGGCTGGTGGAGGCCATCAATTCGGTCCACGATGACTTCGAGCGTATCCTGGTCATCACCCACATCGAGGAACTGAAGGACTCCTTCCCCGTGCGCATCGACGTCTTCAAGACCCCCCAGGGCTCGCAGCTCAGCGTTAGGTGACAGGTACTCGCAGAGGACTTGTCTCCAGTTGTCACAGGAGTTCCCCCTCGGCCTCCCGATTGCTCACGCGCCAGCGCACCACGGCTTCATCTATTTGTCGCCGTAGGGCCCTGTGGTCTTCAACCAGCAAGACCAACCCTTTCTTGAGGATCATGCGGCTGTCCATCCACAGCCGTAGCCGCCGGCGGGGCTGAGGCAGCCACTCAAGGTCCACAACCACCGCCGTGAGCTGCCACAGCGGTTCCAGGAAACCACGCGAAGAGAAGGGCTGCTTGGAAGGGGGAAAGAGTTGGTAGATGTTGACGGAGCGTGTCTCTACGATGGATTCATAGGGCACGCGAAGGCGATATAAGGGTAGCTGCACGTGCAGGTACTGCTGTCCGCAACGAACGAAGGCCAACCTGCTCATGAGGAAAGTCAGCAAGAGCAAGGCGGCCGACAGGACGAAAGTCACCCCTAAGACCGAGCGCAAGTCCTGNNGGCCCTCGATAATATGCTGCCAACCTTCGATACAGCAGCAACGGATGCCTCTTCCTCATTTCCCGTCCCCTTCTCTCGATCTTCCTCTATGCAGATAGTCACAGTGCGGAGCTAGCACGCAGATGTCACATCTTGGTTGCCTCGAATAACACACACGCCGGCCGTGCGAAACCATGTTGACGTGGAAGTCATACACCGCCCCATCGGGCACCATCTCGCCAAGGACCTGATGGGCTTTCTCCATCGAGGTCCGCGATTCGATCAGGCCTACGCGCCTGCTCACCCGAAGGACATGGGTGTCCACAGGGAGTACGGGCCGGCCCAGAGAGAACAGGAGTACGCAAGCCGCGGTCTTGGGTCCGACACCGACCAGCGATTCCAGCCAAGCCTTCGCTTCACTCACGTCCAGACCCTTGAGAAACTCCAGATCGAGTTCTCCCCGTTCCTGTTTGACCGCCTCGAGGGCCGCCTTGATACGAGGTGCCTTGATTCGGGCCAAGCCGCCAGGCCTGATGGCCTCCTCAATGGCCTCCACATCTGCGTGTTGAACCTGTTCCCAAGAGGGAAACCTCTCTTGCAGACGGGCGAAGGCTCTGGTACTGTTCGCGTCTGACGTGTTCTGAGAAAGAATCGTGCGCACCAACTCGCTCAGGGGATCACGATGGGTTTTCCATTGATGGTGACCGTACTCAGCAAGGAGAAGAGAATGGGTCGCCATGACCTTGTCACGGGCATTCATTCCGCTAGCCTATCTCGTGAGAACACCATCTTCACCATTGCCTCGTCGCGCAGCTGGAATCCTAGACTCACCACTCCGGGCGCCACGCGCTTGACGCCTCGGCGTCTCCCGTTCAGGTAGGTCTCCTCAACCACATGCGGTGCGGGCACTGTGAACAGTAGCTCACCCGCTTGGGAACCTGGCCTAGCCAGCTCCACCACCATCTCTTCCACCCCTTCGTCTCGCTCCTCTCGCGTCAGCGCGCGAATCTCTACCGCACCCTGGGTTACGTGAAAGGTAGAGCTCAGGAACTCGGGTCTCTCCGACACTGGCTTGAACAGAAGGAGGGCCGTCTCGTGTGGTCTGTGGCGTTGAATGATCATTGTACGTTGTGCTTGGCCCAGATAGCGACGATGCCAGAAATCGTAGATATGATACCACCGATCCGGCTGCAATCCTAGTTGACCGAGTTTGATCACTGTGCGTTCGGTGCGGTCCTCCCAGTTGATGAAGGCCGCCACGACCCACCTGCCAAAAGAGGCCTCCACAGTGAGAGCCAGTGTTCGCGGGAGTTCGTGGTCGAAGAGGTCCAACGGAATGGCCGGTTCCCCGTAGGGTGGTAGTATCGACTTCAGATACCTGAGGCGGGAAGGAGATACGGACGCCAGATCGTCGCCCGACATCACCAGGCCGCCAGAAAGGCCGACGATCGTCACCAGTGTCCGCATCTCATTCAGTGTAAGGTCCGAATCCTCCGCTCGCGACCGCACCAGGACGCAGTCTGGGTCATTGAGCCACAGGCTTCGATGCGTGAAGAAGCGAGCTACCGTGTTCCTCAACGCATTCTCCACGGCAGGGGCGGAGAGGTCCCTCTGGTAGTGCCTCCAATAAGGGGCGACGTCGGGGCCGATGCGCATCGCATCAACGAGACCCACCGCCGGGCCCAATGGACATCCGCAACCCAGCAACAACCTGTCCCCCACTACATCCCTGATGATCTCCAGCCCCCGTCGCAGGGCCTGAGCTCTAGTCATCTGGGGGTTGTGCTTTTGCCCGTCTAGAGCACCAGCATACAGGAAGTCGAGCTTGAAGAACCTGTAGCCCCAATCCTTGCTCAAGACGAGGAATAGCTCTCGAAGCCAGGCCTGCACCTCGGGATTGCTCAGGTCCAGCGCGTACACAGGCACCGCCCAGTGGTGCCAGACCAAGACCGGCTCTCCCGACTCACCCCGGAGCACCCACTCCGGATGTTCTGCGTAAAGGCGCGACCGAGAACTGACGGCGAAAGGAGCAACCCACAGCCCAGGGCGATTTCCAGCGTCGGAAATCTTCTGCGCCAGCCACTTCATGCCCTGAGGGAACCTGTTTTCATCCACCTCCAGCCAGTCGCCAATGTGCCGCTGGTAGCCATCGTCGATGAGCACTACTTCCAGAGGCAATTGGTGCGCCTGGGCCGCCTCAAGGTTCTCCAGCACATCCTGTGCAGTATTCTCCCCGAAGAAGTAATACCAGGAACACCAACCGCTCGGCGCGCCCCTGCGCTGCAAAGCATCCATGGCCTTTCCCAGGCAATCGGCGTACAGCTTCAGCAGGCCGATTGGATCATCGCTGGCGGCGATCAGCAACCGCTCCGAACTGAGAGACTCGCCCGGAGAGAGCATCATTCCATCCGTGTGGCAGACAGCTGCCAGGTGTTCGAAGCCACCAGCGTCCGCTTGCAGCCGTATCTCAGCTAGCTGGTTCTGGGCAGTCGTGAACCCGAAGAGAAGAGACGTTCGTGATTGCCGATTGCAGAGGACGGTGAAAGAGTGACTCACTATCGTACTTGGAAGTGAAGGCACTTCATAGGGATGATGCTTGATGAGGTACTCCTCATCGTGAGGAACCGAAAGCAGTTCTCCGTCCAGTTGCCGGGCCAAGGCAGGGGACCAAGACTGCCAACCATTCTCAAAGATGCTCCACGTGTTTGGGGAGGATCCCAGATGGAGATAGCTCCCGTCCTGACCGGAGACCACAAAGGGGCGTATCTGCAGGACGGTCAGAGGTTCGGACCCTACGTTGGTGACCCGCAGCCCTGCCTCTACACCCTCAGCTGCCGCCGAGGCTTGCCAGGTGAGTTCGACGCTCTCCGTGCGCGCGCTCAAACTCACCCGGTCCTCCATCAGACCATAGGCGATGTCGCCACTCAGCGTGGATCTTCTTTCGTCCCGGCCGATGCGATACCAGACCTCACCCGTGGCGCGGGTCACCAATTCTGAGCCGCGATGATACACAGTCAGAGTGCCGTCAGCCGGGTCGACCGCCAGCTTTCCAGCGATCTCGATCCGATCTCGCTCTCTTGTCACCGCTTTCCCAGGCTACGCTCCACGGCCTCACGTCAGTGGGTAGAGCACCGAATGACTCGTAGAATACAAGAGGAAGAGGCGGGCAATGATATGTCCCGCCTCTTCGAATGTTACTAGATGTTGATAGCTCAAGCAAGTTCAGACAGGTTGCATGGGCATCGTCTCCCGCGGCGTCTACCGCCTAGCACGAGCCAGCTTCGGATCCAAGATATCTCGGAAGGCATCGCCGATCAGGTTCCAACCCAACACAAACAGCAGGATGGCTATCCCCGGATAAACGATGATATACCAGTAATCAGCCAGACTGGGCATCCAGTTCCTGGCAAAACTGATCAACTGCCCCCAATCCGCATATCCAGGCTCTGCCCCCAACCCCAGGAAGCTCAATGCTGCAAAGTTCAGGACATACGACCCGATGTCCATCGACGCCACGACCAGCGTCGGAAAGATCGCGTTCGGGATCACGTGTCTCATCATGATCCGGACATGGCTCGCCCCCAGCGTCCTCGCCGCCATCACATAATCCCTCTCCTTCACCGACAGGATATCTCCCCTCAGCAACCTCGCATACGTCGTCCACCCAAAGGCGATCAGGGCGATCATCCCCGTCGTGATCCGGTCAAACCTCGGACTCGTCCCCAATACGGCTGCCAATGTGATGGCCGCCAACAAGAAGGGAAAGCCCATGAAGATCTCCACCACCCTCATCAGTGCTTCGTCCAGCAAACCTCCGAAGTATCCCGAACTCGTCCCTACCATGAGACCGATGGCGATGGTCGCGATGGTGATCAGCACTCCCACCCTGAAGGCCGTCCTGGCACCCCAGATTACCCCATAGTAGATGTCATACTGCCCTTCCGTCGTCCCGAAGGGATGCTCCCTGCTCGGGGCCTTCGGCTCGGCCAGATACCCATCCCTTGGTATCCGGTACGGCTCCTCCGGCCTCTCAGGAGGCGCCAACACCGGCGCCAATATGGCGATCACGACGAAGAAGATCACCAGCACAATACCCGTCACCGACACGGGGTTCTTGAGCATCCTCTGGACGAACTTGGGAGGATGCCGTACATTGTGCGCCAGGCTGCGCAACATCTGCGCACTTCCTCCTGCCGCCTCCTCCTCGAAAGCCCGTTCCGCCTCTTCAAAGGTTGTCATCGCCATCCCCCCTGTCTACTCATTCGAGCCTGACCCGCGGGTCCAGATAGGCGTACATCACGTCTACCACCAGGTTGCCACATACAACCAGCACCCCATAGAAGAGCGAGAAGCCAAGCACCGAGATCACGTCCAGCTGGCCCGCAGCGGTGGCCACCCACCAGCCCAGGCCACGGTAGTTGAACACCGTCTCCGTGATCACCACTCCGCTCATCAGCCCGATCATCACTATCCCGCCCACCGTGGCCACCGGGATCAAGGCATTCGGCTTGGCGTGCCTGTCTATGACCAGCCTCTCCTTCAAGCCTTTGGACCTGGCCGTGGTCACGTAGTCTGCCCTCAACACCTCTAGCATCGAAGATCTCGTCACCCTCAGTACCAAGGCCCAACTGACATAGGACAGGGTGATCACCGGCAGGATCAGATGGCGCAAGGCATCCCAGAAGATATCGAGCCTCAGGTTGAGCAATGCGTCCACGGTGTTCATCCCTGTGAAGCGCGTGAACTCGTCCGACAGAACCACCTCGCTCGCCCAACCGGACAACCGTCCGGCGGGGAACCATTGCAGCTTCGCGTAGAAGATCATCAACACAAGGAGTCCGAAAACGAAGGTCGGGAAAGACCACCCCACGATGGCAAAGACCCGCATGATCTGATCTATGAACTTGTTGTGGTGTAGCGCCGAAATCACGCCCAATTGTATTCCGACCCAAAGAAGCGGCACGGCAGCCCATATCGCCAGTTCCAAAGACGCTGGAATGTACCTCTTGATAGTGGCCAGGACAGGTTGCCTCCCCGTCTGGGAGAAGCCGAGGTCTCCTCGGAGCACTCCCTTCAACCAGCGAAAGTACTGGACGTGTATGGGGTCGTCAAGGCCATACTTCTCTATGATCTCATCCAACTGCCCTGCCCCCCTGGGGATAGCCTGCACATAGAGACTGGCCCGCTGTGCGGGGTGCAGGAACGACATCATGCCGAAGATGAGTATCGTCACCCCGAAGAGGATGATGGGCAAGATCATCAGCCTGCGTACTACGTATGCAATCATACTTACCCCTCCTTGCGCCCAGGCTGCGTTCGAACGTCTGGCATTCGCGTCAATCTGCTCAGCCGACGAGAATAGTGTGGGCAGGGACCGGTGGGATCCGGTCCCTGCCCGAGGACTTCAGCCTACTAGCCCTTGGAGAACCGATATATCCACTGCTGTGTCGGATACCTCGGGTTGAAGTAGAAGCCCTGCACCCAGTCTTGATAGTACTGACGGCCCGTGGCCTGTACCATGAAGATGTCTATCACATCCTCAACCGCCATGGCCTGTAGCTCGAAGTAGCAGGCCTCCGCCTCAGGCCCGAAGGGCAACACCAGGCACTCCGCGATCTTCGCATCGTACCGGTCGTACTGCTCCTGCGGCAGAGTCTGGAACTGCGACCACGTACCCGAAGAGTGCATATACGGGTGCGCCCAGTTGTGCGGGTGGTGGTAGTCCTCGATCCAGCCGATGATGAACAGCGGCACCCGAGCGCTCACGATCTCGTCTAGCATCGTCGCAAAAGGCACATCCAGCACGGAGATCGAGAAGTTGTGGTTGATGCTCTCCACATTGGCCTCGATGATCTCCGCCGCCGTCCGCCTCTGGTCGTTCCCGCTGTTGTAGACGATCACCAGGAAGAACCCGGTGTCCCACAACTCGCCGTCCCAGGCAGCCTGGAACTCCTCCTCGCACTTCGCCAGATCGTAGGAGAAGACCTCCTGATCCGGGTTGAAGCCCAGGATGCCTGAGATGATGGGACCCCGGCGCTGGATGGCCTCTCCCAACCACGCCTCCTCGATGAAGGTTTCGAAGTCGAAGCAGTAGTTGAAGGCCTTGCGCACGTGCTCGTCGGAGAAGAAGTCGGGCGGTATGCCGTTGCCGTCCATCTCGCCGCTGCCCAGGTAGGCGTTGCCTCCCTCCACGTTCACGCTCTGGTTGAAGAAGACGTCGGCTGAATTCACCTGCGCCAGGTTTACGAAGGAACGCGCGATGCCATTCTCATTGAGGATGGTCATCTTGCTGGGATCCGACATATCGACAGCATCCCACTGTTCCCTCACCAGCTCGTCAGCCTGGCTGACGTACTGCCTGGGGACCCACATCTGGTCGCAGTCCTGAGCCTCGAATGCGGCATACCTGGTGCCCCACTCGTTGATGTACTTCCAAACAGCCCGTTCAAAGAAAGCGGGGCCGGTCGGCGCTCCTTCCCAGAGGGGCTCGGTCAACCAGTAGTCGTCGTTGCGGACCAGGACGATCTCGTCGCCAGGGGTCCAGTGATCGAACTTGAAGGGGCCGGTGCCGTTCATGGCGGTATACAGCTCGCTCTCCACGTCCTCGGGATCGTTCCAATCACGCCAGTTGGCGCAGTCGCCATCCCAGCCGCCCATCTCGATCACCCACTCCTTGTCCAACGCCATGCTCCAACCGGTGGTCAAGATGTCCAGGAAAGCACCGAAGGGGTTCGGCAGGTGGAACGTGAGCGTCCAGTTCTCGTCGTCGGGCACCACCGTGCTCTTGATGAACTCGCAGGCGCCCTCGTCACCCATCTCATCCGCGATGGCGTTGATCGCGTAGTAGCCGGTCAAGGGTTCGAGCACCACCCATTGCGGACCACCGGCGCGGTCCTGGATCATGCCCCGCCAGAAGGTATAGGCAAAGTCGGAGGGTGTCAAATCGCCACCCTCATGGAACTTGATCCCCTGACGAATCTTGAAGGTGTAGGTCCTCCCGTCCTCAGAGATCTCGGGCAGATCCTCCGCCAGCAGGGGCACGAACTCGGTGACTTTCTCCCGGTTCAAGAACATCAAGCCCTCGTAGACGTTGAACATGATCTCGTAGCTTGCATTGTCATACATGTAGGCCGGGTCCATCGAGTCCGGCTCCGAGATGGTGCAGGAGACGAACGTATCGGGGTTCTTGATCTCTGTGGGCGGAGGTGGCGCTGGCGTGGGCTCTTCCGGCGGGGGTGCCGGCGTTTCGCCGGGCGCGGGGGTGTCAGCTGGAGGCGGTGGCGGTTGCGGTCCGCACGCCGAGGCGATGAGCACGATCGACATCACCACACTCCAGATAAGTAGCCATCGCTTGTTGCTAGGCATCGATTTCCTCCTCTAAGATTCTCGTGTGTTTGAAGCTCAAGGATACCTGGCCAAGGTACCAAAGCCTATCCTCACCTCCTTTCTCAGTCTTGTTCGGTGAGCGCATATTTCGCTCCCAACTGAGAACAGGGCAGGCGTCGTAGCCTGCCCTGTTGACTAGCACGAGAGGGTGTGGAAAGAGTCCAATAATCTCGCAGCCGTGGGCAGGCCTCTGTGCGGATGACCGATAGTGGAGACGCCAATCCCAGGATTCGGTCATCCGGGACTCAAGCAGCACCCCAAACGCGGCACTGTCCGGTCTCTTGTCTTGTTGAGACGCGTTCCTCTACACCCTCTCCTGAATCCGTTTCCAATATCTAGTAACAAGGAATGCCGGGTAAAGGTTCAACCACGCAGGTTGAGGACGGCACGTGCCCGGAATGCTGTCAAGCGCCGTCCAAGACACACTCCTGGGGCTTGGCCAACGCTCGGGGCGGGAGCAAGCAGAGAGGCGGGGCACCCACACTACCCCATCTCTTCGAAAACTACTGCGGCCTTGAGCCAGTTCAAGTCGGCTCCACAGCACCATCCCAACCGCACCCTAGCGCCGCTCACGAGCCAGCTTGGGATCCAGTATGTCTCGGAAGGCATCCCCGATCAGGTTCCAGCCCAACACAAACAACAAGATCGCTATTCCCGGATACACCAGGATGTACCAGTACTCAGCCAGACTGGGCATCCAGTTCCTGGCAAAACTGATCAACTGCCCCCAGTCCGCATAGCCAGGCTCTGCTCCCAACCCCAGGAAGCTCAACGCCGCAAAGTTCAAGACATACGACCCAATGCTCGTCGACGCCACCACCAATGTAGGGAAGATCGAGTTCGGAATCACATGCCTCATCATGATGCGCAAGTGGCTCGACCCCAGCGTCCTCGCCGCCATCACATAGTCCCTCTCCTTCACCGACAGGATGTCTCCCCTCAGGAGCCTCGCATAGGTCGTCCACCCAAAGGCGATCAGGGCGATCATCCCCGTCGTGATCCGGTCAAACCTGGGACTCGTCCCCAGCACCGCTGCCAACGTGATGGCTGCCAGCAAGAAGGGAAAGCCCATGAAGACCTCCACAATCCTCATCAGAACCTCATCCAGCCAACCACCGAAATACCCCGAAGTCGTGCCTACCAGGAGCCCAAGGAGAATCGTGGCCATGGTGATCAGCACACCTACCCTGAAAGCTGTGCGGGTGCCCCAGATCACCCCGTAATAGATGTCGTACTGCCCTTCTGTGGTGCCAAAGATGTGCTCACTGCTGGGAGGCTTCGGCTCCGCCAGATACCCATCCCTCGGTATGCGATACGGCTCCTCCAACCTCTCGGGCGGCGCCAGCACCGGGGCCACTATGGCGATCACCACGAAGAAGATCACCAGCACGATCCCTGTCAGCGACACCGGGTTCTTCAGCATTCTCTGGACGACCTGGGGTGGATGCCGCACATTGTGCGCCAGCCGCCGCACGGTCTGCCATGGCCCGCCCCCCAACTCTCCGTCGAAAGCCCGCTCCGCCTCTTCGAAGATGGTTGTCGCCATCCCCCCTCTTTGCTATTGCAGCCGAACCCTGGGATCGAGATAGGCGTACATCACGTCTACCACCAGGTTGCCACATACGACCAACACGCCATAGAAGAGCGAAAAACCGAGCACCGAGATCACGTCCAACTGGCCCGCAGAGGTGGCCACCCACCAGCCCAGGCCACGGTAGTTGAACACCGTCTCCGTGATCACCACTCCGCTCATCAGCCCGATCATCACTATCCCGCCCACCGTGGCCACCGGGATCAGGGCGTTGGGCTTGGCGTGCTTGTCGATGACCAGCCTTTCCTTCACGCCTTTGGACCTGGCCGTCGTCACGTAGTCTGCCCTCAACACCTCTAACATCGAAGATCTCGTCACCCTCAGTACCAAGGCCCAACTGACATAGGACAAGGTGATCACCGGCAGGATCAGATGTCGCAACGCATCCCAGAAGATATCGAGCCTCAGGTTCAGCAACGCGTCCACAGTGTTCATCCCTGTGAAGCGCGTGAACTCGTCCGACAGTACCACCTGGCTCGCCCATTCCGACAATCTCCCGGCGGGGAACCATTGCAGCTTGGCGTAGAAGATCATGAGCACAAGTAGTCCAAAGACGAACGTCGGAAAGGACCAACCCACGATGGCAAAGACACGCATGATCTGATCTATGAACTTGTTGTGGTGTAGCGCCGATATCACACCCAATTGTATGCCGACCCAAAGAAGCGGCACGGCAGCCCATATCGCCAATTCGAAAGACGCAGGAATGTACCTCTTGATAGTGGCCAGGACAGGTTGCCTCCCCGTCCTGGAGAAGCCGAGGTCTCCTCGGAGCACTCCCTTCAACCAGCGAAAGTACTGGACGTACATGGGGTCGTCGAGGCCATACTTCTCTATGATCCTGTCCAACTCCCCTGCCCCCTTGGGGATAGCCTGCACATACAGACTAGCCCGCTGTGCAGGCTCCAGAAACGACATCATGCCGAAGATGAGTACGGTCACCCCGAAGAGGATGATGGGCAAGATCATCAGCCGGCGTACTATGTATGCGATCATGTCTGCTACTCCTTAGCCTGAAATGGCCCTACAGCGTCCGACATTCCTGAAAACCTGCCTGCGTGAACTGAGTAATTGGGCAAGGACCGCTCAGCGCCGGTCCTTGAACCGCAGGCTGCGAGGTATCGACCTGCTCGTACCCCTTGGAGTGAAGGTACAACCACGAGGCCGAGGGATACTTCGGGTCAACGTAGTACCCTCGCACCCAGAGCTGCTGGTAGTCGCGCCCCGCGCGGCCTGCGCCAAGAAATCGTCTTGCTCCCTTGGCGTTCCTGCCTATCTGAGATAAGCAAACACCTAGCTACGGTATTGAAGCCTATGCTCACCTCCTTTCTCACTCTTCTGCAAGGAGTGAGCCGCACACTCCGCTCCCAACAAGGAACAGGGCAGGCGGCGCCTCCTGCCCTGTTGACAAACACGAGAGGGTGTGGAGGAAAGAGTCCAAAATTCTCACGGCCGTAGGCAGGCCTCCGCGCGGATGACCGATAGGGGAGACGCCATTCCTAGAATTCGGTCACCCGGGACTCTAGCAGCACCCCATCAGAGCGCTGTCCGGTCTCTTCTCAGTTTGAGACGCGTTCTTCTACACCCTCTCCTCAACCCGTTCTCACTAATTAGAAACAAGAAACACCCGGCAAAGGTTCAACCATGCTGGCTGGGCGCGGCGCGTCCCCTGAATGCCGTCTTGTGCCGTCTGAGAGACACTGAGAGAGCCCGACCAACGCTTTTCGCAGGGACACAACACAAAGAGAGGCGGGGCACTTGTGAGTGCCCCGCCTCTAGGGATACTACTCCCTGGTGTAGCTCTGGACTGGCTCAAACTGAACCTATACGGTCACTCCGATCCGGGCCTATCTCCGAGCACGAGCCAGCTTGGGATCGAGGATGTCCCGGAAGGCATCGCCAATCAGATTCCAACCCAAGCAGAACAACAGGATGGCTACTCCGGGATAGACGATGATGTACCAGTAGTCAGCCAGACTCGGCATCCAGTTCCTGGCAAAGCTGATCAACTGCCCCCAGTCTGCATACCCAGGCTCCGCTCCCAACCCCAGGAAGCTCAACGCCGCAAAGTTCAAGACGTACGACCCGATGTCCATGGATGCGACCACCAACGTCGGGAAGACCGAGTTCGGTATCACATGCCTCATCATGATCCGGAAATGACTCGCCCCCAGTGTCCTCGCCGCCATCACATAGTCCCTCTCCTTCACCGACAGGATGTCACCCCTCAACAACCTCGCATACGTCGTCCACCCAAAGGCGATCAAGGCGATCATCCCCGTCGTGATCCGGTCAAACCGAGGGCTCGTTCCCAGCACCGCCGCCAAGGTGATGGCTGCCAGCAAGAAGGGAAAGCCCATGAAGATCTCCACCACCCTCATCAACGTCTCATCCACCCAGCCGCCGAAGTATCCCGAACTGGTCCCTATCGCCAGGCCAATGCCGATGGTAGCGATGGTGATCAGCACTCCCACCCTGAAGGCCGTCCGGGTGCCCCAGATCACTCCGTAGTAGATGTCGTACTGGCCCTCCGTCGTCCCAAAAGGGTGCTCCGCACTGGGTGGCTTCGGCTCCGCCAGATATCCATCCCGCGGTATCCGATACGGCTCGTCCGGCCGCTCCGGAGGCGCCAAGACGGGTGCCAGTATGGCTATCACCACAAAGACCGCCACCAATACGATCCCCGTCACCGACACCGGGTTCTTCAGCATCCTTTGAACGAACTTTGGAGGATGCCTCACGTTGCGGGCTAGGTTGCGCAGTCTGTACCCGAGCCCTCGTGTAACCTCTTGCTCAAGAGCGAGTTCCGCCTCTTCGAAGGTCGTCATCGCTACCTAATCTCCCTCTTCTATTCTAGCCTCACCCGAGGGTCGAGATAGGCGTAGATCACATCCACCACCAGGTTACCACAGACCACCAGGACTGCGTAGAAAAGCGAGAAGCCGAGCACGGATATCACATCAAGGTTCGCAGCCGACGACGCTATCCACCACCCCAGCCCACGATAGTTGAATACCGTCTCTGTGATCACCACCCCGCTCATGAGCATGATCATCACGATGCCAGACACCGTCGCGACTGGGATCAGGGCGTTGGGCTTGGCGTGCTTGTCTATCACCACTCCCTCTTTCAGCCCCTTGGACCTGGCAGTAGTCACGTAATCAGCCCTCAGCACTTCCAGCATCGATGATCTGGTCACCCTCAAGATCAAGGCCCAACTGACGTACGACAGAGTGATCACCGGCAGGATCAAATGACGCATGGCATCCCAGAAGATGTCCAGCCTCAGATTGAGCACAGCGTCTAGTGTGTTCATCCCTGTGTAGCGTGTGAACTCATCCGACAGGACAACCTGATTCGCCCACTCCGACAGTCGCCCGGCGGGAAACCAGTCCAGTTTGGCATAGAATATCATCAGCACCAGCAGGCCAAAGACAAAAGTGGGAAATGACCAACCAACAATGGCAAACACGCGCATGATCTGATCTATGGCCTTGTTGTGATGCAGCGCCGATATGACGCCCAACTGTATCCCGACCCAGATCAACGGCACTGACGACCATAGCGCCAATTCGAAAGACGCCGGTATGTACCGCTTGATCGTGTCCAGCACGGGCGCCCTGCCAATCCTCGAAAACCCGAGATCCCCGTGCAACAGCCCGTTCAGCCAGCGGAAGTACTGCACGTAGATGGGGTCATTCAGGCCATACTTCTCTATGATCTCGTCCAACTCCCCCGCTCCCTTGGGGATGGCCTGGACATACAAACTGGCGCGCTGCCCTGGGTCCAGAAACGACATCATACCGAAGATCAGTATGGTCACCCCGAAGATGATGATGGGGAGAATCAAGAGCCTGCGTATGATGTATGCCAGCATTTCTACCCAATCCCCTCCTTAGCTACACCGGAAGGCCGAATCGCAGTCTCTCGGTGGGGCAAGAACTGCGAGCCCGAGTCCGAGACAACGACAATGTGGGCAAGGACCAGGTTCCCCCGGTCCTTGCCCGTGTGCTCACTCAGCAGGCGTCAACCTACTCGTAGCCCTTCGAGAAGCGGTAGAACCACGCCGCTGACGGATAGGCCGCGTTGTAGTAGTAACCCTGCACCCAATCCTGCTCATAGTGGCGGGCCGTAGGCTGCACCATGAAGATGTCGATGGCATCCTCCTGGGTCATCCCCTGGAGCCCCTCGTAGCACTCCTGGGCCTCCTCAAGAGGCACCGCCAGGCACTCCGCGATCCCCGCATCGTACTTGTCGTACAGCTCCTGCGGGAAGTACTGCCAGCTGGAGAAGGTACCGGCGCTGTGCATGTACGGGAACACCCAGTTGTGAGGATGGTGGTAGTCCTCGTGCCAGCCGATGATGAACATCGGCAGGCGACCGCCGACCATGAGGTTCAAGTAGGTCGGCCAAGGCACGTCCAGGACGCCGATGGAGCAGTTGCCACAGACCTCCTCGATACCGGCCTCGATAATCTCGGCCGCGGTTCGCCTCTGGTCGTTGCCGGCGTTGTAGGTGATGACGAAGAAGAACCCGTTCTCCCATACAGCGCCGTCCCAGGCCAGCTTCAGCTCCTCCTCGCACTTGGCCAGATCGTACTCGTAGTACCCCACCAGATCTTCGCTGTGGCCCACCATAGGCGTGATGATGGGGCCACCGCGCTGGAGAGCCTCGCCCAGGTATGCTTCCTCGATGTAGGTCTGGATGTCGAAGCAGTGGTTGAAGGCCCTCCGCATGTGGATGTCGGAGAACAAGTCAGGCGGGATCCCCTGGCCGTCCAGCTCGCCGCTGCCGATGTAGTCGTTGCCGCCCTCGGTCTGCACCATCTGGTTGAAGAAGACGTCGGCCGTACCGACGGTTCCCAGGTCGACGAAGACGCGAGCAGTGCCACCCTCATTGAGGACAGTCATCTTGCTGGGATCCGACGTGTCGCTAGCCTCCCACCATTCCTTCACCAGTTCGTCAGCCTGGCTGACGTACTGCCTGGGTACGTAGTACATGTCGGCGTCACCAGCTTCGAACATGGCGAACCTGGTGCCCCACTCGTCGACGAACTTCCACACGCCGCGCTCCACGACCGCAGGACCGGAAGGTCCACCCTCCCACAGCGGCTCGGTGAGCCAGTAGTCGTCGTTGCGCACCACGACCAGTTCCTCACCAGGCGTCCAGTGGTCGAGCTTGTACGGCCCGGTGCCGTTCATCACGTTGTAGAGCTCGCTCTCCACGTCCTCGGGATCGTTCCAGTCGCGCCAGTTGGCGCAGTCGCCGTCCCAGCCGCCCAGCTCCTCCACCCACGACTTGTCCATGGCCACGCCCCAGCCGCTGGCCACGATGTCCATCATCGGAGCGAAGGCCACCGGCAGATGGAAGGTGACGGTCATAGCGTCGTTGTCGAAGGTGACCGAGCTCTTGACGAACTCACAGGCCGCCTCATCGCCCATTTCCTCGGCGATATCATCGATCGCGTAGTAGCCGGTGAAGGGCTCCAGCACCACCCACGAAGGGCCGCCAGCGCGGTCCTGGATCATCGTCCGCCAGAAGGAATAGGCAATGTCCTCAGGCGTCATCTCGCCGCCCTCATGGAATTTGATGCCCTCGCGGATCTTGAAGTTCCAGGTCGTACCGTCCTCAGAGATCTCCGGCATGGATTCGGCCAGCACAGGCACGTACTGGTCGAAGCGGTCACGCTCCCACCACACCAATGTCTCGTAGACGTTCATGATCACGATGTAGCTCGCCGTGTCATACTCGAAACTCGGGTCCAGCGACTGCGGTTCGCCGATCGTGGCCATGATGATGGAATCGGGGTTCTTGATCTCCCGCTCTGTGGGCGGTGGCGGAGGCGGGGGTGTGGTCGGCTCTGGCGTCACGCCAGGCTCCGGTGTCTCCGCAGGCGGCGGAGGGGGCGCGGGTGTCCCACAAGCCGAGGCGAGCAGCACGACCACCATCACAGCGCTGGCGATGACCAACCATCGCTTGTTGCTAAGCATCATTTTCCTCCCTTAGCTATTTCTGTGAGTCTCTGTGAGTCCCAGATCATGCACCCGGCCAAGGTCCTGAAGCTTCCCCTCACCTCCTTTCAACACCAACTCTCAGAGAGATTACTCAGCTGGAGAGGGTGTAGAGGACCACATCTCGTACCAAGAAGAGACCGGACAGCGCCCCGGTTGGGGTACTGCCTGAGTCCCGGATGACCGAATCCTAGGGATGGCGTCTCCACTATCGGTCACCTAGGCGGAGATTCTCCCCACGGCCGTGAGACTATTGGGCTCTCTCCACACCCTCTCTAAGTACGATCACGCACAATTATAGCATACCGTTTCAGTAATGTCAAGTTACTCTCTCGCCCATCCCCCGGACTTCAAAAATGCACCGTCCCGGCAATGTATGACCCCGAGCGCGCAGACGATCTCGGCAGCAAACGTTCGGAACGAAGGGCAAACCAGGCCCCGCCAGTCGTGTGCTGGGCGGCGCATCCGGGCTCTCCCAATCTGACGCTATCGGATATACCTTTGATCATGCCTTCACAGACTGGGAGGCAGGACGAGCTACCCCATCACCGCCAGGCCCGGTCCGTAGATGATCATCGTCAAGAAGGCATCTATGAAAAAAAAGACCAGGCACGTGACGTACAGGCTGCGAGTCTCAGCCCGAAATAGCGCGTAGGCCACGCCCAGCAGGCCCGCTCCCAAGATGGCCACAGGGACTAGCATCTGTAGAGGCGCGTACCAGTGCTCAGGAAGAAAAGGTACCGACAGAAAGAAGGGCACATAGCTTAGCAGCCCCGGATTGAAGTACAACTTGCTGGCCTGAAAGAGAATGATGGCGATGGCCAGCGCCAGGTATCCCCTCCAACTGCGCGCGCCTCCTTCGCCGAGAAAGCGACTGGCTATCACCGTCCAGATCAGCGGAGGTAGCACCCACAGCAAGATGAAAGGTATCGTCGGCAGCCCCGCCACCGCGCTGAACGCTGTGTTCAGGGCTGCGGCAAGGAGATCGTCTCCGGTTATGTGGTCTACCCGATCTCTCACCACCGAAGAGGTAGTTGCGTAGTACACCTCACTGGGACCTGGCTCGAGTCCCTCCACCCAACTCAGGTGCAGGTTCCCCTCGGAATCGCTGGTCAAGCTGGACAGCCTCGACCAGTGAGACGTGTTGCAGGCCAGCTGGTAGCCCACAAAAGCCCCGTCAGCGAAGACCAGGTTCGTAATCTGGCTCTCCCTGCTCCCGCCACGACTGACGATCATACTGAAGCTTACCAGGCCCTCCCTGGGAGACGTTAGCGGCGAAGGCTCGGCATTACGTTCACTCCCTGGTTCCGCGTTACCACGCGACGGGACGATGTAGTCATAGTTGTGGACCCCATGGTACTCCACATAGGTGGGCTTCTCATCCGTGGGCAAGGAGAGGGAGTCGACTCGACCAACGGCTCCCGACTCCAGTTCGAAAGTGCCGTACCACCCCTCCATTTCGGTTGCCGCCATTCTGGAACGGCGGACCTCTTGGGTCCACACCACGTAGCCGTACTCGTCATCCAAAGCCAGTACCGGTCCGTGCCGATCTACACGGACTCCCGTGGGCAAGTCGAGGAGCTTGATTCCCGAGGAGATCCCTGGCAATTCATCGGTGAATACGGTATGGTACAACTCTGCGGTCTCCTCGTCCACGCCAGGCTCCTCCCACAAAAGATGGACCCGATCCTGGGAGTCGGTTCTCGCCACCGGGCCGGACACCCCGCGAGCGATGACCCTAGCTGCCCCGGGCTCTACCTGACCCGCAGGCAGACCCACATAGTACAGATCTCGTTGCCGACCCAGGCCCTCAGTCCAGAAAAGGTGGATCATCCCGGAAGAGTCTGTGGTGAAATCGTACTCATGACAGGGGTCGCTCCCCGACGACAGGAGGGTGGGACCGTGCTGTAGTTTCCCGTCGTCCGTCAGCCTCAGATGAAACAGGCTCGATGGCGCTCCCCTGGCTTCCAGGCCCAGGAGGAAGACGTGCATCCCCTCGTCGCTCCTCAGCAGCAGTCGCACCTTCCTCGGTTCGTACAGGCCCACGTTCAAATCGTGTTCTTCTTCCGCGAGCCCACGATCATCAAGGCGGAGGTACCGGAGATCGTACTGCCCGGCGCTGGAGCGCACTGCCCAGACGAGGTGCGCCCGGTGCAGGTGATCCACCACGAGAGGTGCCCCGCTGTCCGTGCCGTAGAACTCACTTGCCACAGGCAGGGCACGGCTCCAATCGGGGGCTGACTTCAGGCCGAGTGCAGACCCGACCTCAGCCGGGCCGAACAAGGCACACACAAACAGGGGACCCAACCCCAAGAGGGCAAGTATGATCCACGGCAGCAACCCCCTGATTGTCGAGCGCAAGTAACCGCTCGCGCCGCTACTCGAGTTTCCAGTTGCCATCTTACCCCTTCACCTTCGCATCAGGCGCTGATGGATGATCCTCTTGCCGACGCCGATGCCAACGGAGACGGGAGCGCAGAAGGACCGGCACCCTGCGCACCAACTCCCTCCGCATCAGAGGTCGCAGCTTCCTCCAGGCTCCATCTGCCTCCTGTTCCCCCACAAGGTCTACGCCGTGAGGAGCGAATCGATCCTGCACGTACAGAGTGGCGATGTGCTCGACCATGGGAGCGCCCGACGGCATGCTCTCTCCCAGTACCGAAGCATACTCGTATGGAGTCTGAGACGCTTCTGCCCCCACTCCCATGAACCGAGCGTACTGGCACATCCGTCCATAGATTCTGCCCACGTAGGAGGCTCCTTCTGGTGTCCACCTTCTCACGAACCACACAATCGCTGCCGCCGCCGAAACCACCACGGCTATCCCAGCAAGGATTGGCGCAAGGGAGGAAGACCCCCTCTGGACTGTGCTTGTGATAGCCGGCCCGCCGATCTCCTCTTCTTCGGCCCGAAGTCTATCCAGATCACGCTCCAGCTGAGAGTCCACATCGCCACCGGGCCTCTCGGGTAGCTGCTCCTCAGTGCGCCCTGGCCGGGGAATTGGCTGCTCACTGGCCGTTGGTTCGAACTCTACCCAACCATACTGAGGGAAGTACACCTCTACCCAGGCGTGGGCATCGCGCTCGAGCACCGCATACAGTCCGGTCTCATCGTCAAACTCGCCCCTTCCGTAGCCCACGGCTAGCCGTGACGGAATGCCCACCGTGCGGGCCATCACCACCATGGCGGACGCATAGTAGTTGCAGTAGCCCTCACGACTGTCGAAGAGTAGATAGTCAATCGCATCACGGTTGCGAGGCGGAGGCTCTATGCTCTCGTTGTACTCAATCGTCCGGCGCAAGTAATCCTGAATGGCGACCGCCTTGTCGTAGACGTTGTCGTGAGGATCAGCAATATCAGCAGCGAGTTCACCTATCCGCTCAGGCAGGTCGGACGGAAGCCGAAGGTATCGACTCGTGATCCAGTCGGGATACTCGTTGCCCGCCTCACTGAGACTCTCCACATCGGCCACGGAGGCCGAAGAGATAATGGTGTACGGCCGATCACGGGTGAGAGGCACGCCGCTCCTGATGAGGGAGACCGAAGCTGGAGCTGAGAATGGATCCGGCCGATCGGCTCCTGCGGCGTCGGCGAAGCTGTATCGAACCTCCAGCGGTACGTCAACGTCCACTGGTTGCCCCAGTCCGAATATCTGTCCATAGCCTGACCAATTCGGCACAACGGTTTGCTTGACCAGGCGACGCAGCTCGTACTCACCCTCGATGGGAAGATATCTGTCTGCGGGGATCATGGCCTCCAGCGTGTCTGTGTTCTCCCAGCCGCTCCCGTCATATCTGTCATAGACTGCTCCACGCCAGTACCGTCCAACCTCGCTATCCACCCACATCACTGTCTCTTCACCCAAGTCGACCGGTCCGCCGAGGGCCAACTGCCGACCAAAGGGGATATTCGCGTAGTCCTGTCTGTAGCCTCGCAAGCCCGAGAAAACCCGATTCCACTCGTCGCCCACCACCTGCCACGGTCCTTCGACTCGTGCCCAAAGGTCGGACAGCAGGGTACTCGACGATAGCAGCGGGACCAGCCAAACGGCTGCCAGGACGACAGCCACCAGAAGGCCTCCGTCCCGCAAGAAGTACAGCCCGATATCCCGATCGTGGTGGGCATTCTGGACATCCCACGACTGCTCCTGAGCATAGACATACATCCTGACCGCCAGAAGCAAGGCGGAAAAGAGGTACAGAACGAAGAACGGTACGACCTTGGAAGAACTGCCGTAGACGATCAGCAGCATGGCTCCTCCGGTCAAGGCCAAGGCCTGCCAAACCTTGTGGGTGCCGAAGATCATCCAGGCGGAGACATATGCCAGCCACCATCCCAGGAGTGTGATCAGCAGCACGAACATCGCAGGGTCGGTGCCTGGCTCTCCAGCCGCCACTATCCTCAGCCAGGCATCAAACTGGTAGGCCAGAAGCGAGACACCATCTCTCCAACTCAGGCCTGGACCGACGAATCTCGCCATTGCAGCGAAGATGAGCACTACTGCAACGAGAACGCTGACCAGGTGCCTCAACAATCTGGGCCACCTGGTCCTAGTCATCAGGAAGCCTGTAGCCAGGCCCCCCAGCACCGTCCACTCCACTACCCACAGCCCCTCTACCCAGCCAGCCAACTGGATGCTCCAGGCTATGCTGAGCAATATGATCAGGAGCAGAAAGAACGATAGCTTCCCCTCTTCAACCTGTAGTCTAATCATTTCTCCTTAGCCAAGGTGAACCATCAAACCCTGCCGAGTATAGATGGCACTCGCCATCCTACCTATGCCCAATGCCCGTCGCTGGCACATCTGACGCCGAGACCCCTCACCGGCAAAGTCGCCGTGAATCGCGAGGCTCGCACCTCCGCGGCTTCGCACCTAATGCACAAGAGTGTGTCTGTCTCGGCGCTGAGCTGAGGGGACTGGGAGAACTACCGCAGTCGGGGATCGAACACATCCCGCAGGCCATCTCCTACCAGATTCCACCCCACCGAAAAGAGCACGATGGTTGCGATGGGCGGCAAGTAGGTGTACCAGTACTCGAAGGCACTGGACGGGGTCCCGATGATCCAATTGCGGCTGATGTTGAGCATCGATCCCCAGTCGGCCAAGCCCGGCCGTCCGGCGAGGCCAAGGAAAGTGAACACGGCAGCCAACACAACCATGGCCCCGACGTCCGACGCGATCATCACAAACAGACCCTGAGGCACATTGGGCAACACGTGTCGGAAGATGATGCGCGGGCCTCTCGCCCCGACGGCTACGGCGGCCTCGACGTATTGCTTCGCTCGTTCTGCCAGCACGTTGCCACGCACAAGCCTGGCATACTGCATCCAGCCGAAGAGAATCAGCGACAGGACTATGATAGAGTTCACCGCAGTCGTGCTGGCCCGCGTGGCCCACCGGGTGGGGCCGAAAAAGGTCAGCATCAGAAGCGTCGCTGGCACTATGGGGAAGGCCATAAAGGCATCGGTAATGCGCATCACGAGAGCATCGAAGAGTCCACCATAGTAGCCGCCTATGAGGCCCAGAAGAACTCCGATGAGTGCCCGCCCCAAAGTGACCGAGAGCCCGATCCTGAAGGCCACTCGTGTACCCCAGACAAGCCCGTAGAACACATCATAGCTGCGCTCTATAGTGCCCAGAGGGTGTCCGGGCCTGGGTGGTCGCGGCTGTATGCTGTAGCCGTCCTGGGGAATCCAGTACGGGTCCTCTCCCTCGGGCGGAGCGATGACGGGAGCACCGAGAGCCACAAGCACGAAGGCCATTACGATTAACGCCCCTAAGACCAGCCCCGGATTGAGCAAACGTCTCACCCTCCAGCGCGGGACGCCGCGGAAAGTGGGCAGAGCCAGTGGCTTGATGGCGGGCAGCTTTGGTGCTACGAGGCGCCCTTCGGCTTGGACGGATGAGGCTGCTTTCCCAACTCTTGCCTCGCGCACGCCGGCCTGCTCCAGTGTCGCGCTTTCCGACAGGGTCTGATATCCATACTTGCCGGAGATCACGGCCAAGAACTCCCCGACGGCGGTTATGACGCGCCACACGTTCACTGTGTACAAAGTGGCTCCTGGCATCTGAGACGCCTTGTTCAGAGCCAGGTCAACACCGTTCAGTGTGGACGCGCACAGGTCGACATCCTCGGGGTCCAGTTGCCGGTTCAGGAGCTGGAGGATCAGCGAGCACTCTTTGCCAAGCTGAAGAGTTCGTGCGTAGAGGGCCCCAGAAGACGCCCCTACCGAAGTACTAGACTCGGACAGTAGTTTCTGCCCCAACAGTCTCAAGGAATGGTAGTGTACGTCCAGATGAGCCAGCGACTGACGGATTTCGTTGTACTTCCTACTGTAGTGTCTTGCCATTCACTCGCCAGCGTGCGTTCTCAGTAGAGCCTGATTCGAGGATCAGCGAAGGCATACAACAGATCAGCGATAAGGCTAGCCAGGACGGTGACTATGCACGTGAAGACGGCGAAGCCCACCGCTACCGGTACGTCGGTGAACAGCATAGCATTCGCCGCTGCACGCCCGATGCCATTGATGTTGAAGACACTTTCGACCACCACTATGCCACTGACAAGCATGGAAGCCGCCACTCCGCCGGCGGAGATCACTGGCAGCACAGCATTGCGGCGCGCGTGAAGATTGACCACCCTCCTCTCTGGAACGCCCTTGCTTCGAGCCGTGGTGATGTAGTCTTGGTGGAGAGAGTCGAGCATGGAGGAACGCATGATCCGCGTCAGTAGAGCCCACACCGCAAGCCCGAGGCTGAACGCCGGCAACACGAGGTGCCGGACGGCGTCCCAGAATATCCTGAGGTCGAGATTGAGCAGCGCGTCCACCGTGTGCATACCCGTGTAGACGTGAAACTCCTCGGAGTAGACAATGGGCCCCGCCCAGATGCTCAGACGCTCGGGGGGGAACCAGCCAAGCCACGCGTAGAAGACGTTCATCAGAATCAGTCCCAGGATGAAGGAAGGAAGAGCCCACCCTAAGAATGTGGCGCCCCTGATCAGATGATCAGGGACTCGATTCCGGTGCCTGGAGGCGAACGCACCGAGAGCGAGGGCCAAGGCCACTGAGGGCACGACAGCGAATAGCGCCAATTCGAGTGTGGCTGGCGTGCGCTGCAGTAGCCCCTCTAGCACAGGTTGCTGCCAACTGGCTGAATACCCCCAGTCTCCGGTGACCAGGAGCTTGAGCCAATTCACATACTGGACGGGCCACGGCCTGTCAAGACCATAGATACGGATGGCCCTCTCGACGAGTGCGGCCTCTTCATCTGGCAAGAGGAACTTGTTCGTGGCCGGCACGTACAGTTGGGCGCGCATTTCCACGGGAAGCCGCCACATGAGGGAGAAGAGGATGATCGTAACGAGGAGAATGATCAGAGGCAGGACAAGCAACCGTCGGAGCACGTATTGAATCAAGTCAGGAACCTTTCGGTGATGTAGTCAACAGCTCGTCGCTTGCATGCGGCAAGCCGGTACTGCGTCTAACCTATTGATATACCAGCTTCGTGCCCCGCAGGTTCAGGCCCTTGTCAGCCCACCCGCCAGCAGGCAACCCAATGGTCGTGGGAGGCCTCCTTGAACTCTGGCTCCTGCTCCTCACAAATGTCCATCTTCACGGGGCAGCGGGTGACGAAGTTGCAGCCAGCGGGCGGATTCGCGGGGCTCGGTACATCACCGACAAGGATTATCCTCTTCCTGGTCTCCTCCACGACCGGGTCGGGGATGGGAACGGCTGATAGAAGCGACTGAGTGTAGGGTTGCAGGGGATTGTCGTACAACTCGGCTCGGTCCGCGATCTCGAAGATCTTTCCCAAGTACATTACGGCAATGCGGTCGCTGATGTGCCGGACCACGCTCAGGTCATGGGCGATGAACAGGAAGGTCAGGCCCAGCTCATCCTGCAGCTCCTCCAACATGTTGATGATCTGCGCCTGAATGGAAACGTCCAACGCCGAGATGGGCTCATCAGCAACGATGAAAGTGGGGTTTAGTGCGAGAGCTCTCGCTACCCCGATGCGCTGTCGCTGTCCGCCGCTGAACTCGTGCGGATAGCGATTGACGAAATAGGGGTTCAGCCCGACCACCCTCAGCAGCTCCTGTACACGCTCTCTCTTCCGCTTGCCTTTGGCTGTGCCGTGCACCTCCAGAGGCTCACCGATGATGCTACCGACGGTCATCCGAGGGTTCAAAGACGCGTATGGGTCCTGAAATATCATCTGCATCTCGCGCCGCATGGACCGCAGCTTCTGCCCCTTCAGTTTCGTGAGGTCTTCGCCCTCGAACACGACCTCACCGCCAGTTGGACGATAGAGCTGGAGTATGCATCGCCCCACAGTCGTCTTGCCGCAGCCGCTCTCACCGACGAGTCCAAAGGTCTCTCCTCGTCTAATGAAGAAACTCACATCGTCGACCGCCTTGATGTCGCCCACCCTCCGCTGGAAGACGCCCCGCTTGATGGGGAAGTACATCTTCAGGTTCTTGACTTCGAGCAAGATGTTGTTGTGCGCAGCCATCGCTACTTCCTCTCCTTCGTGATGTCTACCCAGCACGCCACCTCATGTCCCGGAGCTATGAGCCTTAGTTCAGGACGCCCGACACAATCATCGATTCGATAGTCGCAGCGAGCAGCAAACGGGCAGCCAGACGGTAGATCGATGAGATCCGGTGGCAGTCCAAAGATGGGCGTTAGTTTCTTCTTCTTCCCAAGGTCCAGGCGAGGCACAGACCCCAGCAGGCCAAGCGTGTAAGGATGGCGCGGATCCCCATAAAGGTCTTTGACATCCGCTGACTCGATGATGTACCCGGCGTACATGACCTCTACCCTATCCGCTATACCCGCAATAATCCCCAAATCATGGGTGATCCAGATGATAGCCATGCCGATCTCGTCTCTCAGCTCCTTGACCAACTCAATGATCTGCGCCTGAATGGTCACGTCCAGAGCGGTGGTTGGCTCGTCGGCGATGAGGATCTGGGGACTGCAGGAGAGTGCCATGGCGATCATGGCGCGCTGCCTCATTCCTCCGCTGAATTGATGAGGATAATCATCCACTCGGTCCTCAGCCTGAGGTATCTGCACAAGTTTCAGCAGCTCTGCAGTGCGCTCCCGGGCCTCCTTCTTGTTCATGCCCAAGTGCAACATCAGCGCCTCACTGATCTGCTGATTGATGGTGAGAACAGGGTTCAAGGATGTCATGGGATCCTGGAAGACCATCGCCATCTTGTTGCCCCGGATGGAGCGCATCTCGTCATCGCTTAGCTTCATGAGGTCCCTGTCCTCGAACATGACCTCACCGCTCTCGATCTTGCCTGGCGGCTGTGGGATCAAACGCAGGACGGAGAGCACGCTCACGCTCTTGCCGCACCCGCTCTCACCCACGATGCCCAAGGTCTCACCCTCGCTCACCTCCCAGGACACTCCATTGACGGCTTGCACCACACCGTCGTCGGTGTAGAATCTCGTGCTCAAATCCTTGACTTCCAGCAAAGCCATCTTGTACGCCTCCTTACCGATCTCTCACCCGGGGAGCCCGATCTCTTTTGAGCGAACCAGCGCGCCCCTGTCCGGCTGCCGGTCCGCGCTCATCTAGACAAAAAATTCTACACTATCGATCTCTGCTTGTCAAGTCCGCGGCTGCCGGCCAGGCGGCATCCCTCGACCAGACGGAGAATTCTCTCTCTGGCTCTGGGGCCGAGACTTTGGGCACGTCGACCCAGCAGGCGACAAGGTGATCGGCGCCGACCTTGCGAGGTTCAGGCATCGTGTGCGCACATCTATAATCGGCGTACTTGCAGCGAGGATGGAAGGGACAACCGGAAGGCATGTCCACGAGATCGGGCGGCACGCCCTCTATGGGTGTCAGAGCCTCTCTCCTGTCGTCATCGAGGCGTGGTACGGAAGACAGCAACCCCAGAGTGTAGGGGTGGCGGGGATCCCGGTACAGGGCTTTGACCTCAGCCGCCTCCACGATGTATCCCGCGTACATGACCAGCACACGATCCGCCAGGCCGGCGATGATACCCAAATCGTGCGTGATCCAGAGGATGGCTAGGCCTCTGTCTCGCTTCAACCGTCTCACCAAATCCAAAATCTGCGCCTGGATGGTCACATCCAACGCTGTGGTTGGCTCGTCGGCGATAAGCAAGTGAGGGTTGCAGCAAAGAGCCATGGCGATCATAGCCCTTTGTCTCATCCCGCCACTGAAGAGATGCGGATAGTCGTCGATCCGGTCTTGCGCGTCTGGGATGCCCACCAGTTGAAGTAGCTCGATCGCTCTCTGGCGCGTTTCGTTACCCCCCAGATCGAGATGCAGTTCCAGGGCCTCCACGATCTGTTCCCCAATGGTCAGCACCGGATTGAGGGATGTCATTGGGTCCTGGAAGATAAACCCTATCTTGGCCCCTCTTATCTCGCCCAGTTCTTCGGTCCCAGCCGCGAGAAGGTCGCGTCCCCGGAAGAGCACTCGACCACTCGCGATCCTACCTGGTGGCTCGGGTATGAGGCGTACGATGGACAAAGCGGTCACCGTCTTGCCGCACCCGCTTTCGCCCACTATGCCCACCGTCTCCCCCTCATGGACTGAGAAGGAGACACCATTCACGGCGCGAACGACGCCGTCAGCGGTGTCGAACTCCGTCCTTAGATCTTTTATGTCCAGCAGAGTCCCCTCGGTCAACTTTCTCTCCAGACAAGTGCAGCTCTGCCCCCCTTCCCTCCGTTCAGAGGCGAAGCAGGGCCCGCGAGATGTATTGACAAACGGTAAGAGGATAAGACGAAGCGAGACAGGGGAAGAGATGAGCTAGCATGAGGATGTCACACTTTCCAAGTACCGCCAAGCCCATGCCTCAGCATCAGTGGTGGAAGGAATAGTGGAGGGGGGCAGTTGAGTGTCCAGCCAGCACTAGCCTCTGCGTCCACCCATTCTCGCCCCCGGCTGGCGAAGGCGTAAAGGTAATACGAGCACCCATGGCAATATCGGCTCCAATGGACAGAACGTCAGCGCCTACGTCAAGCACGCGCTGGAATCGAGAAGGCTCATGTCGCCTGCGATCCTCTATCCCGACCTTGATGTTCGTCCACACGCGGTTCGGGGGGGTCTCCCTAGAGACACCATCCCTTAGAGCTCTCTCCAGCAGTACGTCGAGCTGGTCTCTCCTAATGTCGCCCATCTCGCACCTCACATCAACAGCTGTCTCGTCACGACGATAGAAGCTCGAAAGCGGCTTCCCTGGATATCCGCGCGTCGGCCATCAGCTCCTGTCTCAACACCCTCCGAGCGTTGTGCAATCGAGACTTCACCGTCCCGACAGGGCAGTCCAGCACGTACGCTATCTCGGCCAAGCTGAAGCCCTGCAGGTAAAAGAGGACAACCACGACGCGCTGACGCATGCTGAGGGACCTCAGAGCCTCGTCAACGACCTGTAACAACTCCTCCCTCTCAAAAGCGCGTTCTGGTGACGTGCGCGGTACCATCAGCAAACGGTCAAACACGTCCTCAATTGATATGAGTCGCAGGCGCCTCTTGGCCGCCCAATTGTAGCTCAAGTTCACGATAATCCGATGCAGCCAGGGCCTAAGCGATGCGTACCCATCAACCCTGTCCATATGATCATAGGCTCTCAGAAAACAGTCCTGCAGAAGCTCCTCGGCTGCACCTCGATCCCTGGAGATAGCAAGGGCAGTCCTATACAGTTCGTCCTTATACCTGCGGTACAGAGTCTCGAAGGCGTCCAAGTCACCTTCCCGAATCCTGGCCACCAACTCTCCATCGTCAAGCATCAGGCGTCCCCTTCCACATACTTACACCAGAAATGGCCACATGAGGTTCAATCGCGGTCTGACGTCTGTTTCTGCCATCTCAGGTTAGGCTTTCGAGCAGCCGAGACCTCGTCAAGCCTTGTCACCGGGGTTCCTCGAGGCGCCCCCCGCACCAGTTCAGGCTCCGTCTCCGCCTCGTGCGCAATCTGGCGCATAGCAGACACAAAAGCGTCCAGGGTCGCCAGACTCTCCGTCTCCGTGGGCTCAATCATCAAAGCCTCTTCGACGATGAGGGGGAAGTACACTGTTGGCGGGTGGAAGCCGCGATCTATGAGCCTCTTGGCTATGTCCACCGTGTGAACACCAGCTTTGGCCTGGTTCTTCCCAGAGAAGACGCATTCGTGGAGGCACGAGCGGTCATACGGCAGGTAATAGTAGTCCTTGAGCTGATGCAAGAGGTAGTTTGCGTTGAGAACGGCATTCTCGCTCACTTCCCGGAGTCCGTCCTCGCCGAGAGACCGAAGATAGGCGTACGCCTTGACCATGACTCCGAAGTTCCCATAGAACCCGCTGACCGGCCCTATGGAAAGGGGACGTTCATGATCGAGATAGTACTCCGTGCCCCCACTCCCGGACTCCTGCCCATGCCGACTGCCTACCACGGGCGTCGGCAGGAAGGGAACCAACTCGTCTGTCACTGCCGTCGCTCCTGCACCAGGGCCCCCGCCGCCGTGAGGCGTGCTGAAGGTCTTGTGCAAGTTGAGATGCAGCACATCGGTGCCCAACTCGCCCGGTTTTGCGATGCCCAACAGAGCGTTCATGTTGGCACCGTCACAGTAGATCAGTGCTCCGGCTCCATGGACAATCTCTGCCACTCTCAGAATATGCTCTTCAAAGAGCCCCAGGGTATTGGGGTTGGTCAACATCAGCCCTGCAACCGTCTCGTCCGTCAGCCTTTCCAGTTCCTGGACGTCTATGTTGCCACGGGCATCTGACGGCACCGTCGTCACCGTGTAGCCACACATGGTAGCCGTCGCCGGGTTGGTTCCGTGAGCCGAATCTGGCACCAGCACCGTCGTTCTGCGCTCGTCTCCGTGCTCCAGATGATAGGCGCGAATAATCAGCATCCCGGTGAGCTCTCCATGTGCGCCGGCCAAGGGCTGCAGGCTGACGCCCGGTAGACCTGTTGTCTCCGCCAGGTACTCCTGTAGCCCATACATCAGTTGCAGGGCTCCCTGAACCGTCGATTCATCCTGCCAAGGATGGATCCGCATGAATCCTGCAAGTCGAGCCACGTCTTCGTGCAACTTAGGGTTGTACTTCATCGTACAGGAGCCGAGGGGATAGAATCCCGTGTCAACACTGAAGTTGAGCTGAGACAGCCGAGTGAAGTGCTGAACCACCTCCCGCTCACTCACCTCAAGCAAAGGCAAGTCCAAGCGCAAGAACTTGTCTGGCAAGGGACTCTTGGGCACATCCAACTCAGGCAGCCGGCATCCCACACGGCCGGGCGAACTCAGTTCGAAGAGCAAGGGCTCCGTCATCTGTCGCTTCAAATCTCACGCAGGACCTGGATCAATCGGTCGATTTCATCCCTGGTGTTCATCTCGGTGGCGCAAAGGAGAAGACAATCACCCAGTTGCGGATAGTCCCTTCCCAACTCATAGCCGCCGATGATACCCTTCTCCCACAGGCCACTGTTCACGCTAGCCGGCGATACGCGCGCCTGGATTACGAACTCCTTGAAGAATTCCCCGAACCGCCTCTGATACCCGGGCAGTTGGTCAATCCCCTGGGCAGCATAGTGGGCCTTATGATAGCACAACTCAGCCGTATCGCGTAGTCCTTGCTTGCCCATGACTGCCAGATATGTGGTTGCCGCAAGAGCCACCAGAGCCTCGTTGGTGCATATGTTCGATGTAGCCTTCTCCCTGCGAATGTGCTGCTCCCGAGGTTGCAGTGTGAGCACGAACCCTCTACGCCCCTCCGTGTCGGTGGTCATGCCTATCAGACGTCCGGGCATCTGCCGCAAGTACTGCTGCCGGCAGGCAAAGAGGCCTACATAAGGACCCCCGTAGCTAGGGGGACTACCCAAGCTCTGCCCCTCGCCGACCACAATGTCAGCCCCCTGCTCCCCGGGGGATCGAAAAAGCCCTAGCGCTATCGGATCGACGCAGACCACAAGAAGCGCACCCACAGCGTGAGCCATTTCGCTCATCGGCGGCAGGTCTTCTAGGCAACCAATGAAGTTGGGATATTGAACCATCAGAGCAGCCGTGTCAGCGTCGAGCAACTTCTCTGCTTGGCCAAGATCGACTCCACCGTCCTCACCATAGTCGACCACTTGAATGTCCGTGCCTATCCCTTGAGTGTAGGTTCTCAGGACCTGCCGATACCTTGGGTGGACGGTAGAGGCTACCACCAATCTGTGCCGCCCCGTCACTCGAGCGGCCATCAACCCTGCCTCAGCGAAAGCGGTGGCTCCATCATACATGGACGCGTTGGCGACATCCATTCCCGTGAGGTCGCAGATCATGGTCTGAAACTCATAGATGCTGGTCAATGTCCCCTGGCTGACTTCGGGTTGGTAGGGCGTATAGGCGGTGTAGAACTCACCCCGGCCAATGATGTGATCCACCACAGCGGGGACGAAATGGTTATAGGCCCCGGCACCAAGGAAACAGGGGTGATGGTCCAGATCGGCGTTCTCCTCAGCCAAGTCGCGCAGCAGCTTCTTCACCTCCATCTCCGACAGCGGCCGGGGGAGATCCAGATGCGGGTATCGCTTCTCGGCAGGGATGACATCGAACAGCTCCTTGACGGAATCGAGGCCCAGCGTCTCTAGTATCTTCTTCCGGTCAACGTCAGTGTTCGGGATATAGGAGCTCGCCATCATTCCTCAAGAGTCTTCAAATGGGCCTGGTATTCCTCCGCCGTCATCAGTCTGTCCGTGTCTGACTCGTCTTCGAGTTGCACCTCGAGCATCCAGCCGCCTTCGTACGGATCCTCGTTCACCAGTTCGGGCCTTTCCACGAGTTCCTCGTTGACGGCTACAACCTCGCCGCCGATGGGAGCGTAGAGATCCGACGCTGCCTTAATCGACTCTATGATGCCAAAAGACTCGAACTGCGTCAGAGTATCTCCGGGCTGAGGTAGCTCTACGTAGACAATATCGCCCAGCTGCTCCTGGGCATAATCCGTGATTCCGACAATGGCCAGCTTCCCGTCCAACTTCACCCATTCATGTTCCCGGCTATACTTACGATCTGTGGGTTCCATACTTCGCCCGCTCCTTTCCAAGTCCTGACAGTGCGGCGTCCTCCACTGACTGCAGAGCTCGCGCTAGGAAGCCGCCAGTCTGGCCTGCGCAGCGGTCAGCCCCAGGATGCTCTTACCGTCATTTATCTCCCCGCTACGAATCATCTCCACGGCTTTGTCCAGAGGCACCTTGATTACCTCACTGATCTCGTCGGTCTGCACCCCCTGAGCGGCCGTCCTTAGACCTGTGGCTAGATACAGCCAGATGCGTTCGTCAGAGAAGCCAGGCGAGGCAAAGAACACATACAGCTCCTCCAGATGCTCCGCGATGTACCCAGTCTCCTCCTGCAATTCCCGAAGTGCGCACGTTCTGGTGTCCTCACCAATCTCTATGGTTCCCGCAGGCAATTCCAGGAGTTCTTCTCCCACAGCGGACCGGAACTGGCTGACCAGCAGTACGTTCTCTTCCTCGTCCAAGGCCACAACGGTCACCGCGCCGCGGTGCTCCACGATCTCACGCTCGGTAATCCGACCACTGGGCATCCTCACTGTGTCAACGCGAAGATTGACCACCCGTCCTTCGTAAACACGCTTGCTGGAAACCAACTCTTCGTTCAAGCAGCACGTCCCTATCAAACAAGAAGGCCGTTGGCCCAGAACCCGAACCCAAGAGCCTTCCCCGAACCTTATGCGCAGAACAACAACCCTTCTAATCCAAGCACAGCCGGCAAGAGAGGCCCGAGGGACGCCTGGATTTCCTAATCTGCCCCTGTCGAGGAGCTACGGTCTGGGGCGAGTAGGGCGCCTGTCCCCCAAGCGCCAGCTATGGTATGCGAAGAGTCTGTCCCACGTAGATGAAGTTCACGTTGGGCAAGTTGTTGGCGTAGGCTATAGCGTAGGCCGTCGTGCCGAACTTGAGCGCGATGGATGAAAGTGTGTCGCCTGGCTGCACGACGTAGGTCTGTCCTCCGGGCTGCGCCGTGCCTCCTCCTCCAGGAATGGTCAGCCTCTGCCCCACATAAATATGGTTGGGGTTCACAATGCCGTTGGCCTTGGCTATGGCATCCACAGTCGTACCGTACAAGTTGGCGATTGAACGGAGGTTTTCTCCCGGACGGACGATGTGCACGCCTGGTTCCGGGGACGGAGCCGAGACACCAGGAATGATCAGTACGTCCCCGGCCCTGATGAGGTCTGGGTTTGTCAGATTGTTTGCTGCTGCGATGTCTTCAGCACTGACTCCGTAGCGAGCCGCTATGGCGTAGATCGTCTCCCCCCATGCGACGACATGCTCCACTCCTTCAGCAGGTGGAGGTGCGGGCGGTGGCTCAGGTGCAGAGGTCGGCTGCGGCAGAACGGAAGTGGGCGTTTCCTGCGGGGCCGACGGAGGTGTCTCGGACCCTGACGGTTCCGTAGTTGGCTGCGGGCTTTCTCCTGGCTCCGATACTGGCGTCGCCTCTGGAGCCTGTGGTGTGATCTCAGCAGTGGGAGCAGGCGCAGGTTTGGCCCTCTCACATCCACCCAGCGCCAGGGCCAGTGCCGATAGGAGAAACAGAATACCTATTGTGCACAAGCTCTTTCTCATGGAGCCGCCTCCTTACTCCACCCTCGCCACCGAATCCCAGCGATCATACCATAACCCGGAAGCAGCGTCAAGTCCGCAGAATGATTACGTCAACCGCTCAAGCCCTTATGCGGCAGGGTCCCGCTTGCGCAGCTCCTCGTCAAAGGCGTCATACGCTTCATCGCCATAGAGCACGATGAGCACCTCCTCCAAGCCGCTGTCCGTAGCCAGATGCTCTTTAACAGTACCGATCATGACTCTGGCCGCCTCAGCATAGGGAAGGCCTCCCACCCCAGTCCCCAGAGCTGGAAAGGCTACGCTCCTGAGACCCTGCTCCTCGGCGCGAAGGAGACTGTTCTTGGTGGCATCCCTGACCTTGTCGGCATCGGTCACGAGATCCGAGGACATGACCGCGGCATGGATCACGTGCCTAGCCTTCAATGTGCCGGCTCCGGTGACCACAGCTTCCCCCACCGGTATGGGGCCTTGCTTGACCGCCTCGTCTTCTATCGCCTTTCCGCCAGCTCGCTTAATGGCGCCCGCCACTCCAGCCCCCATCCATAGTCTGTTGTTGGCCGCGTTGACTATGGCATCCGTTTCCAGCTCAGTGATATCTCCCCTACGCAAAGCAATCCGAGGCACCCTAGGTATCATCCTCCATGCTGGCAAGCACCTTGGCCACGGCATCTATGGCTGCCCTTTGCTTCCTGTATAAATCCGACTCACTCATAGATAGACGCATCGCAATCTGAGTTATTCGCAAACCCCTGATGAACTTCATCTCCAAAATGTTGTAGAGTATCCATTCTTTGGTGGTCAGATTGCGCTGACTTTCAGGCGGCTTGAGGGCCTCGATGGCTTTGTATAGCACAGAGCGCAGCGCCTTGGCGGGCACCTGTCCGCTCTCCTCCGCGTATTTCCTAACGATCTTCATCCTCAACAGCGGGCTCTCCGTAAGTCCCGGCCCACCCCAGTAGTGACTGAGGGCTTCCTTCACCGCCCTGGGGAAATCCGGCTCATGAACCGGCGTGTTGTTGATGGGCTCCAACATAGGTGATCCTACGTACCGCGGCCGACTCTGCCAACGCTGAATCGATTCTATCTCGGGGGTGAGTTCCCATAGAAGGGTGAATATCCCACGTTGCAGCTGCCAGTCCTCCAAAGCTAGTTCCGCTTCAGCTATCAGCGTCAAGGCAACCCCATTCTCCTTGTCGGTCACATTGAGCTGGTGGATAGGTCCCTTGATTCCCAGGATACCCAGAGCCTCCTCACGCGACCGGGAGCGCAAGGGCAGCAGCCAGTACTCGCCCTGATTTGTGAGCATCTCTGCCAGCAGGGCGTCGTCGTCCCCGTCGCCGTTGCGCACAAGCACTTGAGCGATGCCTTCCGGATCAAAGGAACGCAGAAAGTAGTTCACTTCTGCCCGAGGACCGCATACCGCTTGCGCCTGCAGCCTGCCTTCCCGTTTGGTCAGGATGAAGCCGGTCGTAACGCCGAGTAGATCGCAGAAGGCGGCCAAGATGTTCTCCAGCAACTGGGACAAGTCAGTAGTTGTCAGCAACCGCGTGTCCAACTCGCGAATCCAAGTGATCTCAGCGCTGTCGCGCCGGTATATCAGAAGATCAATCAGCGGCGTAAAGGCGCTGATGACCACCTGGAGCAGAACTATACCCAGCACCATTGCGAACACAAGGACAGTGTCACGCGGTAGCCCAAGAATGCTCTCCACCCTGGGAACTACCAACATCAGTGCCAACAGGCAAATGCCCACGAAGGGTCCACGCAACAGGTAGTTGACCAAGCTACGCTTGACCACCCTGTCGGGCATCAGAGCGCCATAGAAGGCCACACTGTAGGCAAGGACGATAGTCATAAGGGCGATGCCCAGGTTGCCGACCAAGACAATGAACAGCAGCACGTTTGGCGAGAAGGTGGCTGGCAGACTGGCAAGCAGCATATAGGGGAAGACGCCCAGCGCTGGTGCGGCGAAGGACACAGCAAGATAGGTCATGCGGCGCCGCGAAGTCGAAGTGACCGTCCGCCGCCGAGCACGCTCGATGTTCGCGACCCCCAGCGCTGTGACCACGAAGAAATAGAACGAAAAGACCCAGAATAGCGGGCCTGCTTGAAGATAGGCCGCCCAAGATGTGTCCACACCGCCCCTCACCAACGAGGGGCTGAAAACCGTGAGCGCGACCAGGATCGCGCCGAAGACGTAAGTCGTCACCACCAGAGCCCGACGAAGCCGGGAAAATGAGTTCGTGGTCCTGAGCAAGGCATCGGAGAAATGAAGATAGGCAGCTGGTATGAAGGCGATGCCCACCCACTGGAACTTGAGCCACATGAATCTGGTGGCTGATGCTTCCACATTGATGACTATGACATCGACCGCGTAAACAATGGTCACAAAAGCCAGCAAGGCACAGAAAGCTCGAGCCACTGCATTCCGGAGGCTGTGGCTCAGAATGTAGACCAGCAGAGAGAAGGCGATGATGACGTTAGTGGCTGCGAGTATGAGATTGCCCAGGGAGAGGATCCCTGTGAGTGTCACACCGCCCATCTGATCCTGTCACGCCCAGCACTAGGCCTGGTTACCAAATGATCGACTCCAAATCTTCGCATCGCGCACGGACACGAGTGTCTAGTTCTACGCTCCTAACACCCAAACCCCGAGATAGTAGACCACTGGAACGACGAAGAGCAAACTGTCCGTGCGGTCCAGAATCCCGCCGTGACCGGGAATCAGACTGCCCGAATCTTTCACCCCTACCTGTCGTTTGAGCATGGATTCCGCCAAGTCTCCGAATGTGGCTGCCAAGCTGATGGTCAAGCCAAGAGTCAAAGATTCTACGATGGAGAGACCTAGCGCCCCCCCTACAACGAGCGACGTGCCTGTACCCCCCACCCATCCTCCCAAGGTTCCTTCCCAGGTCTTCTTGGGACTGATGCGAGGAAAGAAGGGACGCTTCCCCCAGACCTTGCCAAATATGTAGGCAAAGCTGTCGCAGAGCCACGTCGCAAGCAGCGCCAACATTACCCAACCCAACCCGCGTGGCAGCTCCCTGAGCAGTATGAAATGGCTGGCCAGCCAACCCACGTACAGCGCACCGGCCAGACTCAGCGCCCAGTCAACAAACGGCTGTGCTGCTTCGGCGGTCCTCGTCAGCTGCCAAGCGAAGGAAGAGACTAGAATCAGGGTGAACCCACCTAGAATCGCTTCCGGACGGAGAAAGACAACGCCAAGCAAGAGGAACGCCGTCAATCCATACTGAAGTGCATAAAAGGGCCGGAACCCGCCGACAGCCAGCATTCGCTGATACTCGCGCCCAGCCAAGATGACCATGGCAAGCACAGCGGCATAGAATGGTAGCCCACCGACGTATACCACCGAGAGGGTCAGCAACCCATAGACCACACCACTTGTGATGCGACGGTGGAGAACGGACAACCTACACCTTCAGCCTGCCAAAGCGTCTGTCCCGCTGAGCGTAAGCCTGCAGCGCTCTGTAGAGCTCCTCCTTGTCGAAATCGGGCCAATAGGTAGGAGTAGAGTAGTACTCCGCATAGGCAGACTGCCAGATGAGAAAGTTACTCAGTCTCATCTCACCGCCGGTGCGGATGATCAGGTCGGGGTCAGGTAGTCCAGCCGTGTATAGATACTGACTGAAGAGCTCCTCATCTACATCGGAAGGGTCCACGTTCATTTCCACCAACTTCCGCGCGCCACGCACTATCTCTGTGCGCCCACCGTAGTTGAAAGCGACGTTCAACGTCAGGCGGTCGTTGTCCTTGGTCAACTCGATAGCGTTCGCCACTGCCTCTCTCAAACTATCGGACAGACCCTCCAATTCACCGATGTGGCGCAGCTTGACACCTTCGCGGTGCAAGTTCTCGACCTCTCTCTCCAGAACGCGTTCCAAGATTCTCATCAGGCCCCGCACCTCTTCCAAAGGCCGCTGCCAATTCTCCGTGGAAAAGGCGTAGATAGTGACGATCTTGATCCCGTATTCGCCGCAGGCCTCTAGGACGCGTCGGATATTCTCCGTGCCTGCCCGATGCCCTTCGAGGCGCGGAAGACCGTGCTCTTGGGCCCAGCGACCATTGCCATCCATGATGATGCCGATGTGATGGGGTATGGTTGATGTAAGCTCAGTGACGTCCATATCCCCCCTCTAGACTTCCATTATCTGCTCTTCCTTCGCCGCGCCAATCTCGTCCATCTTGTCCACATACTTGTCTGTTAACTCTTGTATCCTGTCCTTGCCACGGTAGAAATCATCTTCGGAGATGAGTTTCTCCTTCTCTAGTTCCTTCATGTCCTGCAGACCATCCCGCCTGCAGTTGCGGACTGCGACTCTCCCCTCCTCAACCCTCTTCTGTACCATCCTGACGAGTTCGAGACGACGTTCTTCAGTCAGCCGCGGGATCGAGAGGCGGATGACCTTGCCGTCATTGGAAGGAGTCAAACCCAGTTCCGACTTCAAGATCGCTTTCTCGATCTCGGGCAAGGAAGACGGATCATACGGACGGATGACCAATAGTCGCGGCTCGGGTGCACTAATGCCGGATAGCTGGTTGAGAGGGACCTGAGTACCATAGTAGTCAACCTGAAGGCGTTCGACCAGCGCGGGAGACGCCCTTCCGGTTCTGATGTTCCTGAGATCACTCTGCAGGACCTGGACGCTTTTCCGCATCCGTTCCTTGGTCTCCTTCAACACGTCATCTATCATAGGGACCCTCCACCTCCCACTCGACAGTGGTCAGCCAGCGCTTACCAAGGTGCCCAGATTCTCACCGCGGACGAGTCTAACCAGGCTGTCCGGAATCCAGAGATTGACGACGATGATGGGCATGTCGTTGTCCATACACAGTGAGATAGCAGTACTGTCCATCACACCCACCCTCAGTTCGAGCGCCTCCAGATAAGTCAGTCGATCTAGCTTTCTGGCATTCGCCTCCACCTCTGGGTCAGCGTCATAGATGGCGTCCACCTTGGTAGCCTTGATCAAGATGTCCGCGTCAACTTCCATGGCTCTCAGCGCAGCGGCGGAGTCCGTAGTGAAATAGGGGTTGCCCGTGCCCGCCCCCATAATCACCACCCGCCCTTTTTCCAGGTGGCGGATAGCCCTCAGCCTGATGTATGGTTCAGCCACGGCCCGCATCTCAATCGCTGTCTGCACTCGTGTCGTTACGCCGATCCTTTCGAGAGCATCCTGTAGTGCCAAAGCGTTGATCACCGTGGCCAACATGCCCATGTGATCGGCGGTGGAGCGGTCCATGCCCTGGGCTATGCCATCTTGACCTCGCCAGATGTTTCCTGCACCGATGACGATGGCCACCTCAACGCCACAGTCCTTGACCGTCTTGATTAACGAAGCAACCTCCTCCAGCCTCTGGGCATCTATGCCGTCGCCATCTGCATCGGCGAGCGCTTCACCTCCCAGCTTCAGCAGTATTCTCTTATACTTGAGTTCAGCGCCTTTATGCACGCTATTTCACCACGACGCACTGGTGTAGACAGAGCCGCTACAAGTGCAAGGACCAACTCTGCACGTGCTGTCTCGCTAAGCAGCTCACGCCAACGTCCACGTGGTTGAGTCTTCCCCAAGCTCGAACCGTGCGAACCGTCGCACTTTGATGTTCTCGCCCAGTTTAGCTATCTTGCTGGTGACTAGATCCCGTACGGTCACGCCTTCGTCCTTGATGAAGGCCTGTTCAAGAAGACAAACCTCTTCATAGTACTTCCGCAGTTTTCCTTCCACAATCCTCTCAACAACATCTTCGGACTTGCCCTCTCCCACGTGCTCGCGCTGCCACTGCCGTTCCCGCTGCAACACCTCCGTCGGGATATCCTCTGGCGCGAGATAGCGCGGGCTCGTTGCGGCAACCTGCATCGCCAGATCGTGAGCCAATCCTCGGAAATCCTCTGTCCGGGCTACGAAATCCGTCTCACAATTCAACTCCAGGAGGACTCCGAGCTTGCCCCCTGCGTGGATATACGCCTCTACCAGTCCTTCATTGACCTCCCGCTCAGCCTTCTTCGCGGCAATGGCGAAGCCTTTCTGCTGCAAGAGTTCCATCGCCTTGTCCATGTCGCCATCCACTTCTTCGAGAGCCTTCTTGCAGTCCAATACTCCGGCACCCGTTCGCTCCCGGAGGTCCTTTACCATCTCAGTGGTGATAGCCATCTATTCTCCTTCGGCTGTCTCCTCAGTACCTGCCGATTCAACATCCAGGTCAACGACTTCGTCGTCCTGCGAGACCTCAACTGTATCAATCTCTCCCTGGCCGACCTGTTCCTCGGCCAGCTCCACCGGCGTCTCCTCTGGAGCCGCAAACTCCTCCACCAGGACGGGCAGCTCCTCTTCCGGCAGGCGCTCAGCCAATTCCTCCGGCGGCTCCAACACCTCCTCTTCCTCCTCAGCCAGAAGAGCATCCCGTATCTGTTGTCCCTCGACAACTGCATCAGCGAGCTTGCTCGATATCAGTTTGATGGATCGGATAGCATCATCATTGGCTGGAATCACATGGTCGATCGGCGTGGGATCACAATTGGTGTCGACCATGGCTATGATGGGGATGTCCAACTTATTCGCTTCCTTGACCGCGATGTGCTCCCGTCGAACATCGGTGATGAACACCATGCTGGGTAGACGATCCATGTTCTTGATGCCCCCCAACCTCCGATTCAGCTTGGACATCTTTCGCTCGAGACCAAGGATCTCCTTCTTGGTGAGCTTCTCGAACTCTCCCCTTTCAAAGCTCTGCTCCAAGCCAATCAAGTAGTCAATGCGCTGACGAATGGTGCGGTAATTGGTGAGTGTCCCGCCTAGCCAACGCTGGTTGACGTAGGGCATCCCGCACCTCTCAGCTGCTTCGGCAACATGCTCCTGTGCTTGCTTCTTCGTGCCGACGAACAGGATCATCCCGCCATCGCTGATGTCCTCCTTGATCAGATCGGTGGCAGCCTCCAACCTCCGTATGGTCTGCTGGATGTCAATGATGTGGATCCCGTTGCGCTCCGTGAAGATGTAGGAGCGCATCTTGGGGTGCCATCGTTTCACGCGGTGACCGAAATGGACACCGGCCTCCAGTAACTCCTTCATTTCTACTATCGCCATGCTTACACCGCCTTTTTCGTTTTAGACTTCCGCCTTCATCGCCCCTGGCGGGAACCTGACCAACCGCACGCAGACTGATACAGGCACCCCCCGCTCGGTCCGAAGGCGTGTTTTGTAATCATATCCCTAGTATCATAGGATAGCATAGAGCGGACCAACAAGCAAGCGTGCTCTTCAGGTTTGAGCTTGGGTTGGATCTATGATATAGTAGTTGCATCGGAGGGCTCCCCATGAAGAGAGAGGAGAAACGGACATGATCAGTGATGACTTGTTGGCCATCCTGGCTTGCCCTGCCTGCAAGACCAAGGTGCAACTGGCCAAGGACACCTGGTTGATTTGCAGCAACGACGAATGCCGACGCAAGTATCCCATTCGTGATGGTATCCCCATCATGCTTATCGAAGAGGGAGACAAGTACGTCGATATTGCTGTCGAGGACTTGGGTACCCCGTGAGTGCATTCCCCAGCGACAGTATAGAGAGAATCACAGCTCGCTCAGAGACCCTCTTCAACTTGCTGAGAGCCTACCCTGGGAGCACGAAAAGGAGGTATTTGGGGGATCCGCGATACAGTGTCGAGCCATGCAACGCAAGGGTCCGTTGGATGTTGCAGAATGCTGAGCCTCTGGTGGTCAATTGAAGGGAGGGATCTACCAATGGCGGAAAAGGAAATCGGGAGGATCACGAATTACTTCTCCAAGATTGGCGTAGCGGTCATCGACCTGACGGCGCCACTCCAACTCGGGGATGCGGTTCGTGTCAAGGGAGGCAATCGAGATTTCACACAGACGGTGGAATCTATGCAGATCGAGCACCAGGCCATCGAGAAGGCCGAAGCTGGTCAGGAGATTGCGCTCAAGCTCGATCAGAAGGCGCGTCCGAACGACACAGTGTACAAGGTAGAATAGCAGGCCTCCAGGTCCAAGACCCGGAATGTGCCCGGTCAGCGGTTTGCGGCCCCAGGAAACAGTTGGTGGCAAACCTCATACGACGCTGACACGAGCGGCGTACCGGCGTCGACATGGTCTGGTTTGACAGGGGACTCGTAATGAGGGAACACAGGGCAGCTCCAGACCGACAGAACGGTGCAGGAGGATAGCCGCCCAGGCAAGAAAGGGCTGCCCGAAACTTTGCACGCCGTGGGCATCATATGGGTGACTTCGTGGTCACCCTCATCGGCCTTCCGGCCTAGAGGCTTGCAGTTCGAGGCACGACAAATGTGGCCTAATGAAATGAGAGGCGAGGTCCCGGCACCTCGTCTCTCAGTTAGGAGGAAAAAGAGGAGAAACCTCCCCTATGATAATCTTAGCAGGTTTCGTATTGCCAGTCAATAGTACTCCCGTCCTATTTCGCGTGGTGGCACAATTTGCCAACATCTAGCACATAACCGCGGAGGTAGCCGTGGCTGAGGCAGTGGTCAAGTGGATAGGAGACAAGGAGTTTGTGGGCACAGACAGCACACGGCATAGTGTGGTCATGTCTGGGCAACCGAGAGAGAAGGCCGCCGGCGTGAAGCCCGCGGAATTGCTGCTAGTCGCGCTGGCAGGATGCGCCGGCGTAGATGTGGTCTCAATTCTCAAGAAGCGACGTCAGACTCTGTCTGGTCTGGAGATCAGGGTGACCGCCGACCAAGATCCTGATCCGCCGTGGACCTTCCGGAAGATCCACCTGGAGTACAGCCTGCACGGACCCCAGCTAACCGTGCCCGTGGTAGAGCAAGCAATCAAGCTCTCGGAGGAGAAGTACTGCTCTGTGGGCTCCACTCTATCGGGTGTTGCAGAGATTACTAGTAGCTACGCGATAATCGAGGATGAGATTTGATCGCTTGGGCGGACGCCGTAGTCGCGTGAAAGGACTTGCGCACCAACGAATCTCACAACAGCTCCTGGCTTGACAGTGAGACAAAGGGACGCAGCATGGGAAAGATGATTGCTGTCGCCGGCAAAGGCGGCACCGGCAAGACTTTGGTTGCCGCCCTGCTGATAAGGTACCTGGTGGACGACCAGCGGAGCACAGTGCTGGCCATAGATGCTGACCCCAGTACAAACCTCGACCTTACCCTGGGCACCTCCATTGACGAGACCGTGGGGGGCATTCGAGAGGAGACCGCGCAGCAAGTTAGCTCGGGAACTTTCGTGAGTGGCATCAGCAAGCCCGAGTATCTGGAGTTACGAATCAATCAGGCCCTGGTCGAGGAAGAAGGTTTCGACCTACTGGCAATGGGACGTCCAGAAGGCCCAGGCTGCTACTGTGCTGCTAACAATATGCTACGTGCCACGATTGATCGCCTCTCCAGGTCCTATGACTATGTGATCATCGATAATGAGGCCGGCCTGGAGCATTTGAGCCGTCGCACAACTCAGAATGTTGACCTGCTTCTCATTATCTCCGACCCGACGATGAGAGGCTTGTCCACAGCAGAGAGGGTGGCCCAGTTGATCCACGAACTGAAGACCCACGTGGGGCACATTCGCCTCATGGTGAACCGGGTGCCCACTGATGAGCAAGGTGTTCCAGCTTTGGCTCCTCAACTGCAGCAGTTCATCGCCGATAGCCAGCTGAAGTTGGCAGGTCTAATCCCCTTGGATCCCTTGGTGGCCGAGTTCGATGCCACGGGTCGTCCTCTCGTGGAGTTACCCGAGGATACGCCTGCACGCCGCGCGGTGAAAGAGGCCTTCGACTCCCTGGACGGGTTGCTCTAGCGCCGCGAGCGGGGGTTTCAACCCGGATCACGGAGGTTGCATTTTGGTCAAGATAGCGGTAACCGGAAAAGGTGGTGTGGGGAAGACCACACTCACCAGTCTGTTGGCCCACACCTATGCCCAGCAGGGAAGAAAGGTCATAGTCATCGATGCGGATCCATCACCCAACTTGGCCTGGGCCTTGGGGTTTCCTGGCGAGCTCGTAGACCAGATCACACCTATCGCTGAGATGGAAGATCTAATCGAAGAGCGCACGGGTGCGCGACCGGGCGGCGTCGGTGGGTGGTTCAAGATGAACCCCAGGGTCGATGACATTCCAGACCGCCTCAGTGCCATTCACCAGGGCATAAGGCTGCTCCAACTCGGCACTGTCAAGAAAGGAGGCGCAGGTTGCATCTGCCCCGAAAGTGTCCTCTTGAAGACGCTCGTAACTCACCTCCTGCTTCAGCGGGGCTCTGAAGAGGTGATCATGGACATGGAGGCCGGTGTGGAGCATCTCGGTCGCGCCACAGCGCAGGCGGTGGATGCCTTCGTCATCGTGGTGGAACCAGGCCGCCGAAGCCTCCAGACGGCGGAGTTGATTCGGAAGCTGGCGCAAGACATCGGCATTTCTCGGCTCTATCTCGTAGGCAATAGCGTTCGCGATGAAGCAGACCGGCAGTTCATTCGGGAGCAGGGCCCTGACCTTCCTATTCTAGGCTTCCTCTCCTATAGCCCAGCAGCGATTGAAGCAGACATGAAAGGCGTGGCTATCTTCGAGATGGCCCCCCAACTAGTGAAAGAAGCCGAAGCCATCGCTGTGGAACTGGATCGTCGGCACGCCAGCGGCCCGGAAAACAACGCCTCCTAACCCCGTAGGATCACCGTTGTCCCTCCTCACGCGCACCCCTCCGCCCACAACGCGCGAACCCATGCTCGAGATCCCGGCGTGTCCTTAGTGCAACATATTTGCACTTGACACGAGATAGCATTTGAGCTACAATTGCATAGGGCACACCTATGAGTCATCATCACGAAATAGTCGAAGCACTGCAACAGATTGGGTATCGGCTGACACCACAGCGCATGATGATCCTAGATGCTATTGCCAGCAGTGATGGGCATACGAGCGCGGAGGAGATCCATGACGCGGTTCGCGCGGCCTATCCATACTTAGACATCTCCACCGTCTACAGAACGCTGGACCTACTGAAGGCGTTGCATCTGGTAAGCGAGACGGATCTCGGACGAGGGCACGCCCAGTACGAATTGCTGAGCAAGGGGCTGCACCACCACCTGATCTGCAGAGAGTGTGGCGCGATACTGGACATGGACAACTCCTTCCTAGACCCGTTGCGACAAGCCGTAGGGAAAGACTATGACTTCCATGCAGAGATAGAGCATCTAGCGGTGTTCGGCATGTGCAGTGCCTGCAAACAGAATTCTGGGAACACCGGAGGGTAGCGGGCTGGGCTCGCAAGTGACCAGGCCCGTCGCGCCAATGTTCGACGGGCTTCGCTGGCAAACTAACCCGGGAGACAGCATAACGGGAAACGGGAGATAGGACGATGATCTTTGCCACTACGTGGCTGATTCCCATATTGTCAGCAAAGGCGATGCACATCCCCGACGGTTTCTTGACCCTCGTCGTGGCAGCAGTCGCCTGGGCACTGTCCATACTAGCCCTGGCGTACGCCGTCGCCCGCACGAATCGTCAACTGGGGGAAAGACAGGTACCGCTGATGGGTGTGATGGCCGCCTTCATATTCGCTGCCCAGATGGTGAACTTCCCGGTGGCCGGCGGAACGTCTGGGCATCTCATCGGAGGCGCTCTGGGCGCCATCCTGCTGGGGCCTTGGGGGGGGATGCTCGTCATGACAAGTGTGGTGGCAATCCAGGCCCTCCTCTTCCAAGACGGTGGACTGATTGCTCTGGGCGCCAACATCCTCAACATGGCAGTGACCGCCTGTCTGGTGGGACACTACGTCTATGTGGGCATGAGGAGGATTGCGGGAGGAAGGCCTTGGGCCAACCTGGCCGGTGCTTTTGCGGCTGCCTGGTGTTCGGTTCTTGTCGCCTCCATCTCCTGCGCAGTGCAATTGGCCATCTCTGGCACGTCGCCCCTCCAGATAGCTGTGCCTGCCATGGCAGGTATCCACCTCTTGATAGGGATCGGCGAGGGGCTGATCACCGTGGCCGCCGTGGGCTTCATCGCCGCCACGCGCAAGGATCTTCTCGAGCCACAGGCGCAGATCTAGGAGGGAGAACGAATGAGAAACAAAGTGTGGTGGGCAGTCGGTCTGCTTATCGCCTTGGGACTCGTCCTGCTCTCTCCCTTGGCTTCTGCTTGGCCCGACGGACTGGAGAGGGTAGCTGAGGACCAAGGCTTCATGGGCTTGGCACAGGATCCCCTCTACGAGCTGATTCCCGACTATGTTCTGCCCGGGGTGGGACACGAACAACTTGCCACCATCCTGGCTGGACTCATCGGCGTCTTGATCCTATTCGGGGTCGGTCTTGGAGTAGGCTACCTTCTGCGCGTCAGACGATCCACTGACCAGACCCGGCAGGTCTAACCGATGGCATCGCGCTGACAGGATCCAGTCGACGGAAGGTCTCTGTTCGTGCACCGGTGCGGTGCGTTCTCATGAGCATCAATGTCTCACATCCACGCTCTCGACCAGTATCACGAAGAAGATAGTCCGATACACCGTCTAGACGCGCGGCCGAAGCTCGTCGTGACGCTGTCCTTCATCGTGGCCATCACCGCCATCCCTCACGGAGCCTGGCCCTCATTTCTGCTACTCCTGGGGACTATGGGTATCGTCGTGGTTCTCTCCCACGTTCCTCCGCTGGTCATACTGAGGCGGTCCATGGTTGCCCTGCCGTTCGCCCTTGCTGCCGTGACTCTCGTGTTCACTATCGACGGAACTCCACTCGGTAGTTTCAAAGTGGGTTCTTGGCATGTCTCGATAACGCATCAGGGTTTGGTTGCCTTCACGAGCATCATGGTCAAAGCTTGGCTGGCGCTGCTCGTGGCCACACTGCTGACCGCCACGACAACCTTCCCAGATCTCCTGGTCGCCATGAGAGGGCTTAGACTGCCCAGAGTCATCATCTCCATAATCTCGTTCATGTATCGCTACATCTTTGTGATCGCTGACGAAGCCCTACGCCTGCAGCGCGCCAGAGAAGCTCGCAGCGCCGAACCTGATGGGAAAGGCGGTCACAGCATCGTGTGGAGGGCCAGAGTACTGGGAGGTATGATCGGCTCCCTCTTCCTGCGGAGCTATGAGAGGAGCGAACGGATCTACGCTGCCATGCTGTGCAGAGGCTTCGATGGGACCATTCGTGCCATGAGGGCAGAGGAACTGACTCTGGCCGATTTCGTGATCTGTCTGGGATTCGTAACTTACCTGCTTGCGATAGTGACCCTGAGCAGAGCGCACCTGAGGATCTAGAGACATGGGGATGCTAGACGAACCGCGCAACGGGCCAAGCACAGGTCTTGCCGGAGGCAGGCATCTCGACCAGCCAGAGGAACTGGGTCGTCCAGCCATTGAGCTGGATGCGCTGACCTTCAGTTATCCGGACGGCAGGAAGGCGCTGGATGGCATCAGTCTAGCTGTCAGGGAGGGAGAGAAAGTAGCGCTGGTGGGACCAAATGGCGCTGGGAAATCAACCTTACTGCTACATCTCAATGGCATACTGAGAGGCCGAGGGATGGTGAGAATCATGGGGACCGAAGTGGGCGACGGCAACCTAGGAGCCATTCGCAGCCAAGTCGGCCTCGTGTTCCAGTATCCCGACGATCAACTCTTCTCCCCGACCGTTCTTGAGGATGTTGCTTTCGGACCGCTGCATATGAACCTTGAAGAGGGAAAGGTTCTCGAGAGGGTGAGATGGGCTCTAGACCAGGTGGGGATGGCCGGATTCGAGGATCGGGTATCTCACCACCTCAGTCTGGGCGAGAAGAAGCGCATAGCTATAGCGACTGTGTTGGCTATGCAGCCGGATATTCTGGCGCTCGACGAGCCCACCGGAGAACTCGATCCACGGGCGCGACGGGGGTTAATCCGGCTCCTGAGGGAATTGCCACAGACCATGGTGGTTGCGACCCACGACATGCGCCTGGTGAAGGAACTACTACCTCGTACCGTTATCCTTGATAGAGGAAAGGTGGTTGCTGACGGACTGACGGAGCAACTACTCGAAGACACACAGCTTCTTGAGCAACACGGCCTGGAAGCTCCATAACCCAGGCGGAAGCAGCCTACAGGCGCGGCGGCGTCAGGGCGAAGCCGCCGCCGGTCCTTGGCTGGCCACTCAGCCAACGGCTCGGGCTCTCAGACGACCGCAGTCTGAACCTGATGTGTCAGCCGCCATCCTCGAACAAGGGAACGAAATCAAACTCCTTGACATCAACCAAGCCCTTGTCGGTCAACTTCAACCTGGGGATCACCGGCAGGGCCAGAAATGACATAGCCATGAAAGGGTTGGGGACAGTGCAACCTAGGTCTCTTGCCGCTCGCTCGACGTCCTCCATTTCAGCCCTTAGCTCCTCGACCGACTTTTCGGACATCAGACCTGCGATGGGCAGGGGAAGAGTCGCCACGACGCTGCCGTCGGCCGCCACGACGAGACCGCCCTGCATCTTCACAATCTGGACAGCAGCGGTCATCATGTCTAGATCGTTGGTGCCCACGACAATGATATTGTGAGAATCATGCGCCACCGAGGAAGCCAAGGCGCCCTTCTTCAGCCCAAACCCCTTCACAAACCCCAGGCCCATGTTCCCCGACGCCAAGTGCCTTTCTATCACGGCCAACTTCAGGATGTCCCGCCCCACGTCAGCCACTGCCAGCCCGTCGACCGTCCTGACCTCCTCTAAGAACTGCTTCGTGACCAGTTGATTCGCCGTGAGGCCGATCACCCTTGCTCGCCCGCTGCCTCCCTTGATGCGGAAATGCTCCAGCTCTATCCAGGCGACGTTGACTGTGCCTCTGAGCGGTACCGGAGGACGCTTCGCAATCGAGGCCAGCATCTTTCCATCCTCGGCCACCAGCTGCCCCCCGCGAAAGACCTTCTTCACTTCAAAACGCTCGAAGTCATCGAGGACTACCATGTCAGCTCGATAGCCCGGAGCGAGAGCTCCCAGGTGGCGTAGTCCGAAGTACTCAGCCGGATTGATAGTCGCCAGCTGGATGGCCAGCATCGGTTCCAGACCCAGCCCGATCGCCTTCCTGACGACGCGGTCCATGTGCCCGTTGTCCAACAGGTCTGCTGGATCATTATCGTCGCTCACGAACATGCAGCGGCGAGCATTCTCGGGCGTCACCACGGGCAAGAGCTCTTCCATATTCTTGGCCACACCGCCTTCGCGGATCATGATGTACATCCCTCGCTGAAGCTTCTCCTTTGCCTCTTCGAACGAGGTGCTCTCGTGATCAGAGCATATGCCGGCGGCGATATAGGCATTCAGGTCTTTTCCGCCCAAATGCGGTGCATGACCATCGATCCGCTTATCACTGGCGATGCCTATCCGCTCCAAGACATCGGGACTCCTATCCAAGACACCCGGATAGTTCATCATCTCGGCGACTCCAACCACCCATTCCTCGTGGAGCAGCGGAGCAAGATCGTAGGACATCAATCGGGAGCCCGCGGTCTCCAGGTCAGTTGACGGCACACAGGAGGGCAACATGAAATACACCCCCAGCGGATTGCCCTTGCTCGACTCCATCATGTACCTGATGCCGTCCAGCCCCAAGACATTGGCTATCTCGTGTGGATCGGTGATGACAGTCGTCGTCCCGTGCGGCACCACCACCCGTGCAAATTCGGGAATGCGCAGCATGGAACTCTCGATGTGGAGATGACCATCTATCAAACCAGGGCACAGATATGCGCCATCCAGGTCCAGGACTTCCTTGGCTTCGTAATCACCTATCCCGACCACACGAGTGTCAGCGATAGCCACGTCAGCTTCGTGAATCTCGCCAGACAGAACGTTGACGAGGCGACTGTTCTTGAACAGAAGATCAGCCCCTTCCTCACCCCGCGCCACTCTGATGAGCCTATCCAGTTTCCCCACGGAGTCCCTCCCTTATCATCGAAGCGGATTGGTGACAAGAAGGCGGTAGGGAACAATGTCTTTCCCCACCGCCACCTCGGTGTCACCTATCCTTGGCTGGCCACAATGCACTACCTACTGCGGTTCCAGATTGAAGGTCAGGCTCACGATGAGCCAGCGACCATCCTTCTTGGCGAATGTCCACCGGTCACCGCCAGGGGCGTGATCTATGCCTATGGTTGTCGTGGTGAGGGCAGTCGCAGAATTGCCCTCTATCGTCAATTCGACATCGGGGTGGGTCACCGAGCTGGGAGCAGAGGGAAAGATCTCGTTGACGTATCTCTCTCGTATGGCGGTTATCCCAGGCCAGAGACGATCGTCGTCTGGGTTGTCAGGTGTGTGGTTGGCATCTATCACCTCCCCATTCGGGTCCCAGATCTCCATCAAGCGATCGATGTCTTGAGAAACGACAGCCTCTCCTTCCGCGTTCAATAGCTGCCTGATCGCTTCTTCGTCGCTGGCCGGCGTAGGAGTATCTGTGCCCCGTGGTCGCGGCGACGGAATCTCGCCCGGCACGGTGGGAACCTCTGGGGGACCGCATGCTGCTGCCAGCACGGCAATGACGACGAGGATTCCAAACAGCGTCCTGTTCACCGTAGTCAAGACCTCCATTTTTGAGGGTATCATACCACAGTCTGCAACGATGTCAAGTGGATGCAGTTGAGTCTGTGGACTCGACGCCAAGAAGGTGATAGTCTTAAGCACTGGAGATGAAGCTGTGGTACCAGATGTGGTCTATCTCTCACCACACTTGGATGATGCAGTCCTGTCATGCGGAGCGTCAATCCATCGCCAAGCCCAAGCGGGCAGAGGCGTGCTGGTGCTCACCATTTTCTCCGGTTCTCCTTCGCCGCCCGACATCTCACCTCTCGCCGCCCAACTGCATGTGCGTTGGGGAGGCCTTGCCAATCCTATGGCAGTGCGAAGACGGGAGGACGACGAAGCGAGCCGACTCTTGCACGCACACTGCTGGCGTCTTGAATACCTGGATGCCATCTATCGTCATGATGGCCACTCCTTTCTCTATGAACGCGATGATGACCTGTTTGGCTCCCTGCATCCCTCCGACCTTGAATTGGCGACGCGCGTAGCAGACTCCATCTTAGAGATATGCTCTGGGCAGCAGCCACAGCTCTTCGCCCCGCTGGGCGTAGGCAATCACGTCGACCATCAGCTAGTAAGGGAGGCGGTCCTGACTCTCCGAGGCACATTTCGCAAGGTTGTCTTCTACGAGGACTACCCGTACGTGGAGGTGCCCGGTGCCCTCACTCAAGCACTGGAAGGGATTTGCGTCGACGCTTGGGAGTCGCAGATCCGGGGCTTTGGCGAAGAGTGTCTGACAGCAAAGATCGATGCGATCGCCACCTACGCCTCTCAGGTCCACGTCCTCTTCGAGAGTGCCGAGATGATGGCCACTCGCGTACGCGACTACACAGCAGCACTCAGTTCGGAACAAGACTACGGCGAGAGATACTGGTTCCTGGCAGCTGACAAGATGCTCAACGCTGGACTTCGACCCGCGTGATCGGTTGAAGCAAGCGATAAAGGTGTGGTATAATCGGTCTCGGCAAGTCATGGAACAGATCCGTACTTTTGTCGCCATAGAGCTGGACGATGGTCTCAAGAAACGCCTAACGGAGGCCCAGGACCTGCTCAAAGGCAGAGGCATCGCCGATTTGGTGCGCTGGGTGAAGCCTGGGGGCATACATCTGACCCTCAAGTTCCTCGGCAACGTGCCCGCCGATAGGATCAACGAGATAATTGTCGCCATCAATCAAGGGAGCCGGGGTATTCGGCCGTTTGCGTTGAGTTTTGGACGCCTTGGCTGCTTTCCCAGTCCCAGTAGGCCGAATGTGATCTGGATAGGTGTGGATGGAGACACCGAGACGCTTACTCGTTTGCAGGGTGGCATCGAGAATCGCCTGTCGACCTTGGGGCATCCCCCCGAGAAGCGAAAGTACACCCCTCACTTGACCTTGGGGAGAGTGGCCAGGCACGTCGAGACTGGGGAACGCCGTCAATTGGGCAGATTGATCGAGAAGCAAAGTATCGATCTTCTTGGCGAAATGACAGTTCTCGAGGTCAGTCTGATGAAGAGCGAACTCTCCCCGGCAGGTGCAAAGTATAGTCGCTTGGCCGCCATCGATCTGGAGCGATAGACATGTTCGTGGCGGTCATTGGTGATGGGCTCTGCTCGGCTGAGACTGCCAGGCTGGCAGAGGAAGTGGGCCAACACTTGGCTGAGAAAGGAGCCGTCGTCATATGCGGAGGATTGGGGGGGGTCATGGAGGCCGCTTGCCGGGGGGCGAAGGCCGCTGGAGGACTGACCATCGGTATCCTCCCTGGTCGCAGTTGGCACGATGCCAATCCCTATGTTGACATTCCAATCGTTACGGGCATGGGAGAAGCGCGCAATGTTGTGGTGGTGAGTTCAGCCCAATCGGTCATCGCCGTCAGTGGAGGATATGGCACCTTGTCCGAGATAGCGCATGCCTTGAAGCTGGGCATTCCCGTTGTAGGGCTGGGCTCATGGCGGCTCAGCAAAGAAGGCTCGGATAAGGAACGTGGCATCACTGCCGCCACCGACCCGGCCGACGCGGTTCGGAAAGCGCTGGCGTTGGCCCAGGGATGAGAGAGAGGCCGACATGCTGTTCAAGGATCGCCGCGAAGCAGGAAAGGCACTGGCACAAGAGCTAGCCCCGTTCAAAGGACAGGACGATGTGATAGTCCTGGGCATCCCGCGAGGCGGGGTAGTGGTCGGTCACGAGGTCGCCGAGGCCTTGGACTTGCCTCTCGACGTCTACATCACGCGGAAGATAGGGGCACCACGCAACCCCGAGTTAGCTATCGGCGCAGTAGCCAGCGACGGAACACTGATCTTGGATCACGAACTGGCAAACCGACTCGGCGTGCCGCAAGACTACATCGACAGGGAATCGGAGCGCCAAACGCAGGAGATCAAGAGGCGCACGTCCGAATACAGAGGCGAACGGCCAGACCTCGAACTGAAAGGCAAAGTAGTCATCCTGGCGGACGATGGTGTTGCCACGGGGGCCACTACGTTGGCCACCATCAAGGCCATTCGCGCTCAAGATCCAGCCAAGCTGGTGCTTGCTGTGCCCGTGGGACCACGGGACACCATAGAAAGACTGAAGAGGGAAGTTGACGAACTGTATTGTCTCCACGCACCGGAGATCTTCTGGGCCGTAGGAGCCTTCTACAACGTCTTTGACCAGACCTCTGACGAGGAAGTGAAGACCCTACTCCAGAGCGATCAACAGCAACCTGAGTAGGCCCAACCCCTCCCAAGTCTACTCCTCGGCAGGAGTGCAATCCTTCATTGCCGCCATCTGTGATCGCAGGGCAGCAAATCGGAGGGCAAGGCTCTTCAAGCCGCGAAGAGCCAGCCACGGCAGCGCAAGACCAAGAAGGAGTAGGGCCACTATGCCCAGCACTTGGGCATAGAGCTGCTGCGGCCAATCCGGCTGGAAGCCAGAACTCACCAAGAGACCGGATACTCCTTGCCCGGCCACATCCAGATATGCGCCAACTCCCACTCCATTCCACCCTTGGCCGCTGGCTCCGTCTGCGAATATGCCCACAGCAAGCAGTCCCCACAGGCCGGCGCAGCCGTGTACGGCGACCGCGCTCGTCGAATCCTCAAGTCGGAACTTCACCCGCAACAAGTAGATGGTCAGAGGAGCGAGCAGTCCGGCCAGACCACCGATAACCAGTGCCGCCCATGCAGGAACAAAGGGGCAAGAAGCGCTGATCGCTACCAGAGCCGCCAGCGTGCTCCGCCCTGTCATGAGCAAATCCGGGTAGCCCGTGACAAACCAGGTGTACAATGTGCCCATCAAGATCCCTGCACATGCGGCCAGAAGCACATTGACCGCTAGCTGCGCGTGGGGTAGACTGCCCATCAGCAACGGCTTGCCGGTAAGTAGGCCGAACCATCCGATCAACAGAAGAAGGGCGCCGAGCACACCCAGAAGCGGAAAGTGAATAGGAGGCGGTTTCGCCTCCTCGTTCACCTCTTGTGGCCTCACACCGAAGACCAAGATGCCCGCCAGTGCAAAGAACCCGCCCAGTGCATGGATTGTTCCAGAACCCGCGAAATCGATGAACCCGTGGCCTAGTCCCACGGTCGAGCCCAGCTGGGATAGCCAGCCGCCTCCCCACGCCCAGTTGCCATACACCGGGTAGACGAAGATAGCGAACATCAGGCCGAAGCCCAACAGAGCCAAGAAAGTCAAACGTCTGGTCAAAGCCAGCAAAGGGATGCAGACTGCTGTACCAGCCAAGACCCCGTAATAGAGAAACACGCTGAGTAGGTCCTCGTCCAGGGTCTCTGCAAAGAGAAGGAACCCGTCCAAACCTATTGTTCCCCACCCGGGCCCCCAGATCCTGTCCACCGGCGACCACTCTGAGACCAGTGGCACCAAGCCTCGAAGGTCGGAGATGAGGCCTAGACCACCGAACTGCAACCCGAACCCTATCAACCCACAGATGACAACGCCCAGCGCGATACCCACCATGCCCACGGCCGCAACACTCGCAGCCTGTTTCTCATCAGAAGCCGCCACCGCCATCACGGTCAGGCCCGCCGGGATCAGCAAGACCAGAGAGGTCGCCAAAACGGAGAAATCTAGGCTACTCCTCGCCGCGTCTGCGGACCCGACCAGCCCTGACGCCCCTGCACGGCCAAACAGCGTCAAGGCCGCGACCAGCGGTAGGCAGATTCCGTAGAGTGCTCTGTTGAACATACGCTTTCTCCATCCCCGTGCTTCAGGCGATTCTACCACAAGTCGGATCGAAAGAGAAAAAGTACCATCTTCCTATTGCCGCGCACTTGAAAGCATGATAGACTAATAGAAACATCGCCAATTATGACCATGATTCTAACAACTACAACGATGACAACTCAGGCATGGAGCACAGAGCATTGAGAAAAGATAGGTTCCTTACTACCGGCGACATAGCGGACTACTGCGAGGTCACCACCGCGGCTGTGCTCAAGCGGGTCGACTCCGGCAAGCTGCCTTCCTTCACCACGCCTGGCGGACACTATCGCGTGCTGCGGACCGACTTCAGGGACTTTCTAGTGAGGCACGGCATGTTCGTAGATGAAGGTTTCTTTGGAAAAGGCCAGAACAGAAAGCGCATCCTGATCGTTGATGATGAGCCAGCGGTGGTTTCATTCATCGAAGGTGCGTTGAGCCTTGAGGGCGAGTATGAGCTTTCCACAGCTTATGACGGTTTCGAGGCCGGACATCAACTCGCGATCTTCGAGCCAGACCTGATAGTCCTGGATATCATGCTACCCGGCATGGACGGTTTCGAGATCTGTCGGAGGGTGAAAGAGGATCCCAAGACCTCTCACGTGAAGGTCCTCGCGGTAACGGGCTTCGCCACTGAGGAGAATATCCAGCGGATCCTGGACTATGGCGCTGATGACTACCTGGCAAAGCCCTTGAAGATCGAAGATCTGAAGAGGAAGGTCCGCGAGTTGCTCTTCACTGGATCCTGACGTCACGTGCGAGCCACGCCCCTTCGGACCCGCGACCGCGGGCGCGAGGTGCGCTCCAACGCCTGGGCGATCGAGATGGGCGGCACAGAGGATCATGCGCAGAGATGCCGAGAGCAGTGCGCGGCAAAGAGTTGTCAGAATAACTGCGAACGGGAGCACCACGAGCCTAGGTCAACCGTTGCCGCTATACAGACTGATTCACGAACCTGAGGGGAGCTGAAGCACGGCTTCCCCGAGGATTTAAGGCAAGTCCAATCAGCTGGGGAGATCTTGTAGAACGTAGGATCCGCAAAGCCCAGGAAGAGGGCCTATTCGATGATCTACCTGGGAGGGGAAGGCCCTTGCCCGTCGACGAACACCCTTTCGTCAAACCTGGGTGGCAGCTGGCACACAGGGTGCTGAAGAACGCAGGCTTCACCTTGGACTGGATCGAGTTGGACAGGTCGATACGCGCAGAACTACTGCGATGCCGGGAGTTGCTCGATGATCAACTGACCTCGGCGGGTGAAGCGTTGATCTCGAGCGACAGTAAGCTGCAAGTCGAGGCCCAACTCAACCACAGGCATCAGTGGACCATCGCGACCTTCACGGAGCGGGCGGAGCAACTGAACGAGAGAATAGAACTGTTCAATCTGAAGGTGCCCTTGACCACGTTGCAGAAGCAGAAGATCCAGGTCACGGACGAGATCAACAGATTTCGAGCGTCCTGGCGCAAGATGACAGAACTCGATACCCCCGGCTCCGCATCCTGATCGTTATCCGCCCTCCACACGGCAGGAGCAAAGTGAAAGACGGATCGCCAGAAGCAGTTGAGCTGAGGCTGAAGAATCTTGAGACGCTCAGTGCGGTGGCCTCAGCCGTGAGCGGTGTCATTGAACTGGATCAAGTGCTGAGCAGGGCGCTTGACGCGGTGATGGAAGTGTCAGAAGCCGACAAGGGATTAATACACCTTCTTGACACTGACAATCAGGAGTTGGTACTTCGCACCCAGCGTGGACTGTCACCGGGTTATCTGCGCGCGCATCGCCGGCTAAAACTGGGTGAGTACGTCGTGGGCAAGACAGCGGAGACCGGTCGACCGACCGTCATGGAGGAGTCCACAACTGATGGCCGGGCTGCGCCCGATGTGGTTGAGACGGAAGAATACCGCTCGTTGGTCTGCCTGCCACTGCGAGCCAGGGGGCGGACACTAGGCACCATCGCGGTGCTGAGTTCGAAGCCACGGCACTTCACGTCAGTCGATGTGCAGATGATGAGCGCCGTTGCCGACCAGGTGGCTACCGCCGTCGAGAATGCTCGCCTGTTTGAAGAGAAAGAGCGGCGCGTGAGCGAGTTGGCCGCCCTGAACGAGATTGGCCAAGCCATCAGTTCCACTCTGGACCTGACCCAGGTATTGAAGGTCGTGGCCCAGAAGACGGCTGAGATATGCAACGCGGAGCGGTGCAGTATCCTCCTTCTTGACAACCAGAAGAAGGAACTGGTGCCAATGATGTCCCAATTCGCCTCTGGTGCTGCAGACCCTCAGCTGTGGAGACTCTTCAAGAACGAGACGTTGTCTGAGAGGGTGGAAGATGTTGCTGTCATGAGGGAAGTGATCAGGGACGGCAAGACGGTAGTTCTCGACGAAGACTCCAGGTCTCGCCTGCCCGAAAGATGGACCGAGCCCTTTGGCATCAAGAGTCTTCTTCTGGTCCCCCTGGTAAGCAGGGACCAAACCATCGGCCTTCTCGCCCTCGACTACACAACCAAAGGCCAGCAGTTCACTGCCCCGCAGGTCGATCTGGCCACGACCATAGGGAGTCAGGTGGCGATCACCATCGAGAACGCACGCTTGTACGAACAGGAGAGAAAGCGAGCGACCCAGTTGACCGTCATCAACAGTGTGGGGCGGCGCGCCACGTCAAGTCTCGATCTTGATGAGCTGCTGCAGGAGACAGCGGTCGCCATCCGAGAAGGGTTCAACTACCACTTTGTCTCCATCCTGATGGTGAGTCAGGAAGCTAGAGAGCTTGAACAGAGAGCGGAAGCAGCCCGCTATGGCTACATGCAGGCACTTGGTTATCGTCAGAGCCTGGATGAAGGGCTTATAGGCTGGGTGGCGAGGAAAGGCGAACCTCTCTTGGTGAACGACGTAGCACTGGACACGCGCTACTTGGAGGGCTTCCCGGCAAGACCTTTCACGAAATCGGAACTCGTTGTCCCCATTAGACTGGACGCCACAGTTGGCGCCGTGCTGGATATCCAATCAGCTGACGTCAACGCCTTCGACTCCGCCGACCTCCTGTCCATGCAGGCCATAGCAGATCAGTTGAGTGTGGCAATGCGGAACGCTCGGCTCTTTGAGGAAACCAAGAGAACACTGAACGAACTTTCAACACTCCACGAGATGGCCCTCGCCGGGACCTCAAGCCTTGAGTTCTCAGAGATTTTGGATCGCATAGTCGGGGCTCTGAGACGCACTCTAGGCTTCGCCAATCTCAGTCTGATGCTGATTGACGACAAGGAAGAAAGGTTGAAGATCAAAGCGGGCACGGGCTATCATCCTGAAGTCGCCGAGAGAATACAGCCCCGGCTCGGAGAGGGCATCACGGGGTGGGTAGCGCAGACGGGCGAGCCCCTGAATGTGCCCGATGTGACGGCCGATTCCCGCTACCTCGCGGGCGACGAGAAGGTACGCTCCGAGCTGTGCATTCCTCTGAAGACGGGCGAGAGGATCATCGGCGTCCTCAACGTCGAGAGCGTCGAGCCAGCCGCATTCACCGATGATGATGTGCATTTTCTTTCGACATTGGCCGGTCAGCTGGCGGTTCTGGTCGAGAACGCTCGACTCTTCCAACAGGTAGCTCAAGGCGAGAAAGACTGGGAGAATACCTTCCAGGCTATTACCGACGGTATAGCGATCTATGATACTGAATTCAGGATACTCAAGGCCAATCCAGCTCTGGCCCACATCCTGGAAAGTACTCCTGAAGCCTTCAAAGGCAAGCACTGTTTCGAGATATTCCCTCACTGCCAGGGTCCGACGAACGACTCCTGCCCCCACCGGCGGGCTATGGAGGCCAGGGCATCAACATCCGTCGAGGTAGACGTGCCGGACCTTGGCAAGACCCTTGTCATTACCAGCTTCCCCATCTATGATGAAGACGGGAGGTGCAAGGGTGCCGTACACGCCGTCCGAGATATCACTGGCGAGAAAGCCCTGCGGGCACAGCTGTTACAGACGGAGAAGCTAGCGGCGATAGGACAACTCGTTTCAGGTGTCGCTCACGAGCTCAACAACCCCCTTACATCTGTCATGGGATACGCGCAACTCTTGCAGGCCGCGGACGTCAGCGAGGACGTGAGAGACGATCTGCGGAGAATCTACCAGGAGGCTCAGCGAAGTGCAAGGATCATCCAGAGCCTCCTGACCTTTGCCCGCAAGGAGACAGCCGAGAAACTTTACACAGACATCAACCAAGTCCTCATCGACACCATGAACCTGAGGGCGTACCAACTCAGGGTGGACAACATCGAACTGGTGAGGGAACTGGACGAGCACTTGCCCTGGACCATGACCGCGCCTCACCAGCTGCAACAGGTGCTTCTGAACCTGATAAACAACGCGCATCAGGCCATGCTGGACTACCGGGGCGGAGGACGCCTAGTGGTAAGATCAGAGACAGATGGCCGAGTCATCAGGGTCAAGATCATCGACAACGGACCTGGCATCCCAGAGGACAACTTGAGCAAGATCTTCGATCCCTTCTTCACAACCAAGGAGGTCGGCCAGGGCACAGGTCTGGGATTGTCCATTGCCTTTGGGATAGTGCGAGACCATGGGGGACGCATCTGGGCGGAGAGCGACGTGGGAAGCGGTAGCACCTTCATCGTTGAGCTACCCATCCTTGAGCCTCCCGAGGAATCACTCAGCCAGCCGGAGCGGACCGGAAGCACGGGGCACCAAGCTGGCAACAGGATACTTGTCGTCGACGACGAAGACGAGATCCTTGAGCTTGTCGGCCGTGTCCTACAACAGCTGGGCCATGAAGCGGCCGCCGTCCCCACGGCCGAAGCAGCCCTTGAAGCCCTAGCCACTCAAGAATACGACGTGATTATCTGCGATGTAAGGATGCCGGGGACGGGAGGCCAGGAGCTGTACCGGCATCTGCGGACAGAACATCCGGGCCTATTGAACCGCCTCATCTTCACGACCGGAGACACCGTCAGCAATCCCACGAGGGCTTTCTTGCAGAGCGTACAGACACCGTGCGTGTCCAAACCATTCAGAATTGAGGATTTGGCAAGCGCGATCGACGAAATCCTCAGGCCATAATGACGGCCGGCAGTCGCAGGACACCGTAGAAGACCCGCCCGCATGCGAATGGGCTGAAGCTTCCCGCGATTCGGGGCGTATTCCCCGTGGTGAACTGCTCGCTCGACGACCCTAGCGACCTCAAAGCGACCCACGATCTGCTTGATTAAGTCAGGTAATGGGGAGCAGAACTGTTGGGACGCTTCCATTGGTGCCGGATGGGATTGCCGGCAGACCTCTCCTTGGCAGAACCCCTCCCTCTTTGCCCTCTCGGCTGGATGCCTGGGCACGTCTCTACCAGCCCCTTCGGCCAGGATCTCCGACGGGGAGCGAGAACAGCCTTCACAAGGGTGAAGAAGTGGTCACGATGTCTTGGCTCACTTACGCCCTCAACTAGCCAGATGCTGCCTTATCTGGTATCATTGATGGTTGTTTCCAGCCAGGCCGGAAACCCCAGACTCACAAAGGAGGCTACGGCATGACAGAGGTGGTGATCATCAATGGAGTGAGAACAGCCATTGGGGTCTTCGGAGGCTCATTGAAAGATGTTCCCGTGGTCAAGCTCGGCGCACTGGCAATTCGAGAGGCGCTGAAAAAGGCAGGGTTGAGGCCCAAATCGAGTGAGAAACTACTCCAGTACGCGCCTGACAGCCTCAGGAGTACTGGCATGGTCGATCTTGAGAAGCAGCACTATGATTGGGATGAATCGCTGAAAGAGGTGCAGGTCGACGAAGTAATCATGGGGCATGTGATTCAGGGAGGTCAAGGGCAGAACACGGCACGGCAGGCCACCATACGTGCGGGGCTTCCTAAGGAAACCAACGCCTTCACAGTAAACAAGGTCTGTGCCTCGGGATTGAAGGCCATCACGCTAGGTACACAGGCGATAGAGCTGGGGGAGGCCGACGTCGTGGTGGCGGGCGGCATGGAGAACATGAGCTATGCCCCCTACGCCCTCCCCAAGGCGAGATGGGGCTACAGGATGGACATCACTGGCGCTGGTGAGGCCACAGACCTCATGGTTCACGATGGACTGTGGGAGATATTCTATGGCTATCATATGGGCGTCACAGCCGAAAACATAGCAGAGAAGTACGACATCAGCAGGGAGGAGCAGGACAGGTTGGGGCTTCTCAGCCATCAGCGTGCCAGGATGGCCATAGCCGATGGCATATTCAAACACGAAATCGTGCCGGTGCCTATTCCTCAGCGAAAGGGAGAGCCAGTGATCTTCGACACCGACGAGCGCCCCATGGACACCAGCCTGGAGAAGATGGCCAAGCTTAGGCCAGCCTTCAAGGAGGACGGGACGGTCACCGCTGGCAATGCTTCCGGAATCAACGACGCAGCGGCAGCGGTGGTATTGATGTCGCGACCGAAGGCAGACGAGCTGGGTCTTGAGCCCATGGTGAGCATCAAATCGTATGCCTCTGGTGCGGTCGATCCCGCCTACATGGGCTTGGGCGTGGTGCCCAGCGTGAGGAAGGCACTGGATACGGCGAGTCTGAGTATCGAAGACATGGACGTTGTCGAACTGAACGAGGCTTTTGCTGCACAGACGATAGCCTGCATGCGAGAACTGGGGCTGACTTTCGACACCACAAACCTCCTCGGGGGCGGCATCTCGCTGGGGCATCCCATAGGCTGCACGGGCGCCCGACTCATGGTCACCATCATGCACGAGATGCAGAGAAGAGACCTGGAGTTGGGGCTGGTTACCATGTGCATCGGCGGCGGGCAAGGCATGGCTGCGGTGGTTGGCAGATAGCGCACAGCTTCCCAATCGCGATCCCGCTCAGCTTAAGGGACACGGAAAGGACAAGAATGTCGAGGAACACAGAGGTCGTCATCATCGGTGCAGCCAGAACGGCAATCGGTCGCTTTGGTGGCACACTGTCTCAGATGCCTGCCACGGAGCTGGCGGGCGTGGCCATCGCGGGAGCGGTCGAACGAGCTGGCATAGACCCTGGCACCGTCGATGAGGTGCTTGTTGGACAAGTCGTCCAAGCCGGAAGTGGCCAGGCGCCCGCGCGGCAGGCGGCCCTTGCGGCGGGCCTGCCTCCCTCCGTTGGAGCCACGACTGTGAACAAGGTTTGCGGGTCTGGGCTAAAGACGGTTGCCATGGGTGCCAACGCCATCGTGGCTGGTGAGGCCGAGGTCGTTGTCGCGGCGGGCATGGAGAACATGAACCTGGGCCCCCACATACTGGCCCACGCTCGCACGGGCTATCGTCTGGGAAACGCGGAACTTGTCGATGCCACGGTCCACGATGGACTGTGGTGCCCCATCGAGAACTGGCACATGGGGAACGCGGCTGAGCTCATTGCAGATGCCATGAATATCACTCGCGAGGAGATGGACGAGTTCGCCCTGGGGAGCCACCAGAAAGCGACCAAAGCGATCAGCGAAGGGAAGTTCAAAGCGGAGATCGTGCCCATCACCGTCCCCCAACGCAAGCGGGAGCCTGTGATCTTCGATACGGACGAGAACCCTCGTGCGGACGCCCATTTGGAGGCATTGTCCAAGCTTCGACCAGCCTTCAAGGAGGATGGCAAATGCACCGCCGGGAACTCCTCGGCAATCACTGATGGCGCGGCTGCCGTGGTCATTACCGGCGTTCGGAGAGCGAAGGAGTTGGGCATTGAGCCTCTAGCCAGAATCACGGGGTTTGCTCAAGCTGCGGTAGAACCCAAATGGGTTTTCTTTGCTCCGGTGCACGCCATTGAGAACCTGCTCAAGAAGACTGGCTATGAGTTGGATGACTTTGACCTCTTCGAGATCAACGAGGCTTTTGCTTCGCAAAGCATAGCCGATGGCAGAAAACTGGGCCTGGACTGGGACAAGCTGAATATCCATGGGGGGGCCATCGCCCTTGGACATCCTATAGGTTGCAGCGGATCTCGCCTCCTGGTGACACTAGTTCATGCGATGAAGGAGCGCGGTGCAGCTCTGGGCCTAGCCGCTCTCTGCCTGGGCGGAGGGGAAGCCGTAGCCATGAGCATCGAGATCTAGTGCCCAAGGCTCTATAGGCAGTGCGGTTGCCGTCACTTATCTGCTCGACTTCGAAACCGAATGCTTCGCACAATGAAGGGCGACCTCTCTAGACACAGACTCGTACCGGCTGCTGAGGATTGCCTCCGTCTCGGAGAGAGGAAGGGATGATACTGAGGGAGAAGATAGCCGTCGTCACCGGCGCTGGACAGGGCATCGGTCGCGGAATCGCTGTGAAGCTGGCAGAGAAGGGTGCTGACGTAATCGTGTCGGACATCAACGAGCAGACGGCAAGGCAGACAGCCAAAGAAGTGAAGGCTTTGGGCAGCAGAACTCTCGCAGTGGAGGTTGACGTCGCTCAGCGAAGCCAAGTCGAGAAGATGGTCAGTAACGTGGTGGCTGAGTTCGGCAAGATAGACATCCTGGTCAACAATGCCGGCATCGCTCGCAGCGCCACGCTGCTGAAACTCACCGACGAGGCGTGGGATGAAGTCCTGGATGTGAATCTGAAGGGTGTCTTCTATACTACTCAAGCCGTAGCCCCTCACATGATAGACGCGCGCTACGGAAAGATCATCAACATCTCTTCCATCTACGGTCGCACCGGAGCCGTAGGCGATTCCAATTATGTCGCCTCCAAGGCTGGTATCGTAGGCTTCACCAAGAGCGTGGCTCGCGAGTTGGCGCGCCACAACATCAACGTCAACGCCATACTACCCGGAATGGTTGACACTCCGCTCTTGCAGGGGATTCCAGATGAGTACCTGCGACCCATGATCAAGGAGATCCCTCTGCGACGGGTAGGCACGCCGGAAGATATCGGCCATGTAGCGGCATTTCTGGCCTCAGATGAGGCCAGCTATATCACCGGTGCCACTATTGAAGTCACCGGTGGATGGAGAATGTAGCTGGAATTAGTAGACCAACCGAGGAGTAGCAACGCCGATGGACTTTGCTCTAACCGACGAACAACGTATGATTCAGGAGTTGGCCAGGGACTTCGCAACTGAAGTCCTGGCCCCTGCGGCCCCTATCATCGATCAGACCGAGGAATACCCGTTCGACAACTGCCGGCGGATGGGGGAACTGGGCCTCATGGGGATAGAGATACCGTATGAGGATGGTGGCACCGGTGCAGACACGGTGAGCTACGTGGTGGCACTGGAAGAGGTGTCCAAGGCTTGTGGCGCCACGGGGACGATCATGTCGGTCAACAACTCACTGGTCTGCCACGGGCTGGTGATGCACGGCACCCCTGAGCAGCGAGAAAGATACTTGCGTCCCGCAGCATCCTTCGAACGCATCGGGACTTTCTCTCTCTCGGAACCTCAGGCAGGTTCCGACGCCGCCAGCCAGCGCACGAAGGCTGTCCGCGATGGCAAGTACTACGTAGTCAACGGCGCCAAGAACTTCATCAGCAGCGGCGGAGTGGCCGACTTCCACGTCGTCTTTTGCGTCACCGACCCAGATGCCACCCCGAAGCACCACGGCATCAGTTGCCTGCTGATAGATGCCGACACACCCGGCTTCACCGCTGGAAAACCTGAGGAGAAGCTGGGCATCCGAGCAGCGAACACCACCGCCCTGTCTTTCGAGGACTGTCGTGTCCCCATATCCAGCCGCCTGGGTGACGAGGGAGAAGGCTTCAATATAGCAATGGAGGTCTTGGACGCTGGGCGTATCGGCATCGCGGCGCAGGCGCTTGGGATAGGTCAGGCGGCCCTCGAGGCCTCCTCACAATACGCGCTGGAACGGGAACAGTTCGGCAAGCCCCTGGCTCGACATCAGGCTATTCAATTCATGATCGCGGACATGGCCACTAGGCTCGAGGCGGCGCGCCTTCTCACCTTCAGAGCGGCATTGAAGAAGCAACACAAGGAGAGGTACAGTCTTGAGGCCTCCATGGCCAAGGTCTATGCTTCGGAGACGGCGGTGTGGGCCGCCAACAAGGCCGTGCAGATCCACGGGGGCTATGGGTACATCAGGGAATACAACGTTGAACGATACTACCGAGATGCCAAGATCACCGATATCTACGAGGGTACCTCGGAAGTGCAGCGCATGATCATCGCCAGACATTTCTTGAGGGACTGACACCCACTGCCACATCGGGAATGGAGGAAGATCAGGAGTAGACGATGACCGTAGACCCCAAGATCGAGAAGCTTCGCGAAATGCGACAGCAGGCACAGTTAGGCGGCGGACAGGCCCGCATAGACGCACAACACGCGAAAGGCAAGCTCACAGCCCGCGAGCGCATGGAGCTGCTCCTCGACCAGGGCTCGTTCCGCGAGTTGGACACGTTTGTCACGCACCGCAGCACCGGCTTCGGCTTGGAGAAGAAGAGATTCCTCAGCGATAGCGTGATAACCGGCTGGGGGACAATTGACGGCCGTCCCGTGTACGCGTTCTCCCAGGATTTCACCGTTTTCGGCGGCTCGCTGGGGGAGGTGCATGCCGAGAAGATCTGCAAGATCATGGACCTGGCGACGAAGAATGGCGCACCAGTTATCGGTCTCAATGACTCGGGCGGCGCTCGCATCCAAGAGGGTGTCGTGTCCTTGGGCGCTTACGCCGACATATTCTTGCGCAACACCCTTTCTTCTGGAGTAATCCCTCAAATCTCCGCGATCATGGGGCCCTGTGCAGGCGGTGCTGTGTACTCGCCAGCCATAACCGACTTCACCTTCATGGTCAAAGGAAGCAGTTACATGTTCATCACTGGACCGGATGTGATCAAAGCGGTGACTCGCGAGGAGGTGACTTTCGAGGAATTGGGAGGGGCCAGGGCGCACAACACCGTCAGCGGAGTCGCGCACTTCGCTGCTGAGGACGAAGAGGACTGCATGTACCTCATCCGCAAGCTGCTCAGCTACATTCCCCAGAATAACATGGAAGACCCGCCCCTGGTCACCCCGACAGACGACCCGCTGCGCATGGATGAAGACCTGGAGTCGATAGTCCCCGACAGCCCCACCAAACCATACGATATGAAGGAGATTATCCGCCACGTGGTGGACGATGCAGACTTCTTTGAGGTCCACGAGCACTGGGCTCAGAACATCGTCGTCGGCTTTGCTCGGCTCAACGGCCGTTCAGTGGGTATTGTCGCTCAGCAGCCCGCTGTGCTGGCCGGTGTGCTGGACATAGACTCTTCTGACAAGGCTGCTCGTTTCGTGCGTTTCTGCGACTGCTTCAACATCCCCATAATCACCTTCGTAGATGTACCTGGGTTTCTGCCCGGGGTCTCGCAGGAGCACGGAGGCATCATTCGGCACGGAGCCAAGCTGCTCTATGCATATTGCGAGGCAACGGTACCCAAGATCACCATCATCACTCGCAAAGCATATGGCGGGGCGTACGTGGTAATGAGCTCCAAGCACATCCGAGGTGATGTGAGCTACGCCTGGCCCAGTGCCGAAATCGCGGTGATGGGGCCGGACGGAGCCGTCAACATCATCTTTCGCAAGGAGATAGCCGCAGCAGAAGATCCCCAGGCCGAAGCAGAAAGGCTCGGGCAGGACTATCGGGAGAAGTTCGCCCATCCATACATCGCCGCCTCGCGTGGCTACATCGACGATATCATCGAACCGCGGGAAACCCGCCCGCGCCTGATAGAAGCCTTGGAAATGCTCCAGAACAAGCGGGATGACAATCCGCCCAAGAAGCACGGCAACATCCCGCTGTAGACATGCTTGACGGGCGACCGATGTCTCTTGACAACGCGAACATGGACTACATGATCGTCTTCGACGGTGGGAGTCGGGGTAACCCCGGCGTGGGATACGGTAGCTACGCGCTAAGGCGTAACGTCGATGGCAAGGTCAGGAAGCGGCGCCTGAGGTTTGGAGAACTGGTCACATCCAACCAAGCCGAATACAGGGCGCTGATTGCCGCCTTGGAAGACCTCATCAGCACCATCCGGAAAGCCGGGCGCTCTCCCAACACCTTCTCCGTGGAGATCAGGGGCGACAGCAAACTGGTGATGAACCAGATACAGGGCTCCTGGAAGACCAAGAGCCTGAACTTGATGCCGTTGCGAGACAGAGTGGAAGAGCTGTTGGCTCGCATGGGATCTGTCGAGATCACCTGGCAACCTCGAGAGGAGAGCGAGAAGCTCCTTGGCCACTAGGAGCCTCGGTACTACCCTTCTCTCACACTGCGCGGCCCAACCCGATCTTGCCCGACGATGAGTGAAACCTATCTGCCGAGAGACCATGCCACCTTGCCTGGCAGCGACAGGTCTTTCCGAGGCGCCAAGCTATCCCGGACGGGCGCCACAGTCGATGTGGTGGTCCCTGTACTCCTTCGGCTACGATGGGATTGCCGCACAAACTGAAAGAAGCTCAAGTCTGCGAGCCTATTCCAGGGCAGCGAAGAGCCGGATGAGTTGACCCGTGAACTTCACGGACTGGAAGTAGTCATTAAGGCGGATGTTCTCGTTGGGAGCATGGATCCTTGACTGAGCGTGGCCCACTCCCACGCCGGACACTGCGGGTATCCCCAAGGCCTCACTCAAGGGATACATGGGGCCACTTCCCGCCATCAAAGGATAGACCACGGGATCCTCTCCGTAGACCACCCTGGCTGCCTCGATAGCTGCCCGGGCGATCGGCGCCTCAGGAGAAGACTTGGCCGGATGCTCGCCAGAGAAGAGAGAGATCTCTACGTCTTGAAACCCCCGGCGGTCCAGATGCTTGCGCAGCAGATCCAGCACCAGGTCGGGCTCCAGATGAGGGACCAAGCGAAAATCGAGCTTCACCATGGCTTCACTGGGTAGCACCGTCTTGGAGCCTTCACCAGTGTAACCAGCAACGATCCCGCAGATGGTGCAGGTCGGAGCATACAGGAGCCTCTGCAAAGCGTCGGTCCCCTTCACCCCGCCCAGGAAGTCAGAGATTCTGAGATCTCCCTTGATCTTGTCTTCCTCGAAAGGGATTCCGCGGAGAAGCTCTAGATCCTGTTCTGGTGGTGGAGCCACGTGGTCCATCAATCCATCAACGGTGATCCGGTCTCGCTCATCCTTGAGCGTATTCAACGCCCAAACCAGACGCCATGCAGGGTTGGGCACCAAGGGCGCCCATGCGGAGTGAAGATCCCTGGAAGCGCCTCTAGCCCGCAATTCCACGTATACGATGCCCTTCAAGCCCAAGTAAATCTCAGGTCTCCCCGACATGTCTTTGCGCCCACCCTCCCACAAGCAGCCATCGGCCCCTAGCAGCAACTCCCCGTTCTCCTCCACGAACTGGGCCAGATGGGGGCTGCCTATCTCCTCCTCTCCCTCGAAAACGAACTTGATCTTCAGAGGCAACTCCCCCATCGTTTCCTGGTAGGCCTCTATGGCCTGCAATCGGGAGACTAGATCCCCTTTGTTGTCCGACACTCCCCTGCCATACAACAAGCCCTCTCGGATCTCTGGGACAAACGGGTCCGATTCCCACTGGTCCAAGGGCTCAGGTGGTTGCACATCGTAGTGGTCGTAGATAATCAAGGTCCTGTCGCCTTCGCCAAGCTCTCCATACACGACAGGAGGCGCATCAGCCACTTCGATGAGGCGAGCATCAGCCCCAATGCCCCTCACCATCTCCAGCACTAAGTGCGCCGCCTCTCTTACGCCCAGGTTCTGAGCAGCGACACTCGGTTGGCTACACAACCGCTTCAACTGAGCGATGAATCGCTCAGCATTAGCGTCAACGAAGGCATAGAATTGCTCCACTGTGCTCTCCTTTTCCGTACAGTGTACAGCGCAGCGACTCCTAGAATTGTCACCTCAGTGGACAAGTGCGCTACCGCACGTGTGAGGAAACGGCTAAGCCGTCGGTGGGGAAATCAGGCTAGACAGTGCAAACACCAAGCTCATGATCAGCAGAAAGATGCACCCCGCGAAGATGCCTTCGGTGATTGACTGAGCCTTGGTCTTCTGTTCACTCCTGTAGTAAGTCATCAAAACGACGAAAGCGAAGGGCACGAAGAACTGAAATACCACACCCACTAGTGGCAGGCGATGCAAGCCCACGCCCACCGCGAGGTAGCTGAGTACGACAATCACCACGCCCAGGGCCACATTCTGGCTGACGACCCTCCAATCGATCCCGGTCTTCGCACCCTTGGTCTTCCTAGGCATCTGTGCGCTCCTCCTTCCTTGCTTGTGCCAGACAGTGGTCAAGGGTAAACCGCTATGATATACTTCAGTTGAACCAGGGGTTGAACCGCTTCTCACGCCCAATGGTCGTTGGGGGCCCGTGGCCCGTATGGACCGTAGTGTCGTCCGGCATGGCGAAGAGCCGCGTCTTGATGCTATGCATCAGAGTTTCCCAGCTGCCCCCGGGTAGGTCAACGCGGCCAACCCCCATAGCAAAAAGGGTGTCACCACAGAAGACCAAACCGTCACCAACTAGGGAGATGCCACCCAGGCTATGCCCAGGCGTGTGAATCACCTGCAAGCCCTCGTTTCCAAAGGCGACTTCATCTCCCTCATCTAGCAGGATATCCGCAGCGGGACCCGGGGAAAGAACACCGAGCATGCGAGCATAATCTCCTTGGTCGGTGACCAGCCACTGGGCATCGTCGCGATGAATGGCTATCTGCCCACCTGTGGCTTCCTTCACAGCGCGATTGGCCGCTATGTGGTCTATGTGGCCGTGAGTATTGACGATGAGTTTGATGGTGAGACTGAGTTCCTCGACTCTGTCCAGGATTGTGGGCGCATCACCACCCGGGTCAACAATGATGCCGACCTTGCTTTCATCGCAACCGACAATGTAGCAGTTGGACTGCAGCATGCCGACCACGAGCCTTTCAATGATCATCCAGCTGTCCCTTGCCTACGATGTACTGGACGGATTCTATGCCTTCGGGTATGCTTTGTCAAACACAATATGATCGCAGAAGGAGGGTGAGGAGTTGCGCTTGTCAAAGGTCTTTGGCAACACACTGCGCGAAGTGCCTGCAGAAGCGGAGATGACGAGCCACCAGCTGCTGCTGCGAGCAGGGATGATTCGCCAGCTTGCCGCTGGCATATACACCTATCTACCTCTCGGTTGGAGAGTGCTTCGGAAGATCGAGAACGTCATGCGAGAGGAGATGAACGCCATCGGCGGGCAGGAAATGAGGATGCCCGCCGTACACCCAGCCGAATTGTGGCAGGAGACAGGGCGCTATTTCGAGGCCGGCCCGGTGTTGGTCCGGTTTCGGGACAGAAACCAGCGAGAACTAGTCCTCGGCATTACTCACGAAGAAGTGATCACGGACCTGGCCCGACGGGAGATAGACTCCTATCGGCAACTACCCTTCATGATCTACCAGATACAGACCAAATTCCGCGACGAGCCTCGCTCCCGAGGGGGCTTGATTCGGGTAAGAGAGTTCACCATGAAGGATGGCTACAGCTTCCATGCTGACCATGATGACCTGGACTCCTACTACCCAGAGGTTCATCAGGCGTATATCAACATCTTCCAGCGATGCGGGGCAGAGGTTCTGGTCGTCGAAGCGGATCCGGGCCTTATGGGAGGAGCCGCCTCGCATGAGTTTATGCTTGTCAACGAGGCCGGAGAGGACACTTTGATCATCTGTGATGGCTGCGATTACGCTGCCAATGCCCAAAGCGCCATAGCCAAGCGAACGGAGATCCAGAAAGACCCGCAGCGTGCCCCGGAGGAGGTGGCCACTCCAGACATGACCACCATCGAGGAAGTAGCGGGATATCTGGGCATCGGACCCGAGCAGACCTTGAAAGCCATCTTCTACATGGCTGGCGATGAGCTTGTGTTCGTGGCTATCCGTGGCGACCTTGAGGTGAATGAGACGAAGGTCGCTAATATGCTGGGCGCTCCTGAACTTCGCCTAGCTGTCGAGGAAGAAGTTTCAGTCGCTGGCATAGTGGCGGGCTATGCATCGCCCATTGGCCAGCAGGGCAAGGTCAAGATCGTGGCCGATGAGTCAATCACCTTGGGCAGCAATTTCGTCGCTGGGGCTAACAAGGAGGGGTATCACCTCCGCAACGTGAACTACCCGCGTGACTTCGAAGTAGATTTGCTGGGCGACATCGCCGCAGTGCAAGAAGGCGACTTCTGCGCCCACTGTGGCGGCAAACTACGAACAACCAGAGGTATTGAACTCGGACACATATTCAAACTGGGCAGCAAGTACAGCGAGGCCTTGGGAGCCAGATTCCTGGATAGCGAAGGGCGTAGCCTACCAGTGGTTATGGGTTGCTACGGCATCGGCACTGGACGCCTCATGGCGGCTGTTGTCGAGCAGCGTCATGATGAGCGAGGCATTATCTGGCCTGTGAGCATCGCCCCCTATCATGTCCACTTGATCGCCCTGGGACGCAGTCGAGAGGTAGTCAATGCGGCCGATTCTCTGTATGAGGAGCTGCTGTCCAAGGGATATGAGATCGTCTACGATGATCGAGATGAGAGTGCAGGGGTGAAATTCAACGACGCCGACCTCATAGGCATACCTTTGAGGCTCACTGTGAGTTCCCGTAGCCTTCAGGCAGGCGGAGTGGAAGTGAAACGTCGCGACGCCGAGGAGTACCAGATCATCGATTTCGATGACATCGAAGAGGTTATCAGGCAAATGCTGACCTAGGTCAACACGGGCGGAAGGGCACTCCTGCCTTGGGGGCAATTTGCCGAGGTTCCTTCGATGCTCGCAGTCGAGACCCGTCCCAGAGTCAAGCCGCTCGCAGGTGCGCAACCACTCAATTGGAGGGAGGAGACGCCGTCTTCCTCACAAGAGCGTCTCCTTCTCCGCGCAATTGAGAGTGTGGAAAGACGACGTGAGATCTGGCGCTGGGCGCGTGCTGAGCCGCGGAGGCTGAGTAGCCGCGAAGCGGCGTATCGAAGCCAAGCGGCGCCCACCCGTGGTGAGCCCAGTCCAAGCCAAGCGGCGGGCGGGCCCCGGAATGACGTCGTATGCGTCTCCGAGAGGCTTCTTCGACCCCCTCGTAATTGCATCTTGCGCACTTCTAGGAAGTGTGGTATAATAGTAGATAGACAGTTACCCCCGTCGAAAAGTGGGCACGCCCCACTTTTCTTATTATCAAGACCGAAGGAGGCGGAGGGAGGCTAAAGCCTCAGGCTCACATAGTGTCAATCCTGAGGGATTTTGCGCCGAAGGATCAATCTAAGATGACGACCGATTTCATCAGGGCTATCAACCAGGTCTGTGCGGAAAGAGGGCTCACCGTTGAGGTGGTCCTGGATGCCATTGAGCAAGCCCTAGTCTCTGCATACAAGCGTGACTTCGGCCCAGCCCAGCATCTGGAAGCCAAGATCGACCCGTCCACCGGAGAGATGAGCATCTTCACAGGCAAGGAGATTGTCGAGACAGTGGAAGATCCGGAGAGCGAGATGGAGTTGGCCGAGGCCAAGCAGGTCAAGCCCGACTCGAATCTGGGAGATATAGTCTTTGTAGAAACGACCCCTCCCGACTTTGGCCGTATCGGAGCTCAAACGGCCAAGCAGGTAATCCTACAGCGGATCAGAGAAGCTGAGCGCGATGCGCTGTACGAAACCTACGCCGGACGGGAGGGAGAGATAGTGGGCGGAACCGTTCACAGCATAGACGCCAGGGGCGTCACAATCAACCTGGGTCGGATCGAGGCTCTCATGCCTCGTAGTCACCAGGTGGCAAACGAACGGCACTACATCAGGCAGAAGTTGCGGGTGCTCATCACGGAGGTGAACAGAACAAGCCGGGGATGCGAGATTATCGTCTCGCGCAATCACCCCGATATGCTGCGGCGGTTGCTGGAAGTCGAGGTACCCGAGATCTACAACGGCCTCGTGGAGATCAAAGCCATCGCCCGAGAGGCTGGCTCTCGAGCAAAGGTGGCAGTGGCTGCTGTCCAGCAGGGAATTGACCCTGTCGGAGCGTGTGTGGGGATGCGGGGAGTCAGGATCCAGAGCATCGTGAGCGAACTGAACGGCGAGAAGATAGATGTCATCCCCTGGAGCCGAGACCCGAAAGAGTTCATCAGCAAGTCGCTCAGTCCCGCGCGCCCCGTTGGCGTCGAACTCACCGAAGACAAAGAGACGGGCAAGACAGCCACCGTCATCGTTCCGGAGAAGGAACTGTCGCTGGCTATCGGTAGAGAGGGCCAGAACGCCCGCCTAGCAGCCAAGCTCACGGGTTGGAGGATCGATATCATAAGCGTCACCGAAGCGGCGGAGAGGGCACTACGTAGAGCTGAGCAGGAAGCGATCAGACTTGCAGCAAGAGCCGAGATAGCTGAGGACATGCCTCTAGAGAAGCTGGATGTGTCACGACGGGCCCTCAACTCTTTGAGCGGTGCCGGCATAACAGAGTTGGGACCACTACTCGACAAAATGGGAGAAGGTGAAGAGGCCCTTCTGGAGTTGAAGGGCTTTGGACCCAAGTCATTGCAGGAGTTGAAGGACGCCCTCGAAGACCGAGACGTGTGGGCAATTCTCGGCAGGGAGAAGGTGATTCCGGAAGAAGAGACACCTGAGCTGGAGGTGGAACCAGAACCGGAAGCAGCGGTACCCGCCCCAGTCGAGGAAGCACCTCTGGCTTCGGCAGAAGCTGTGGAAATGGTGATCGAACCACCGGCTGTCGAAGAGGTCGTTGGAGAGCCGACCCCTGAGGAACTGGAGGAGCCAGAGCCCGAAGAAGCTGCCCCTGAACAGGTGGAGGGAGTCGAGGCGGCGCAGCCTGCAAGAGCCCCAGACGAGATTGAAGAACCTCACCCTCAAGACAGTCCTCCGGCAAAGAAGAAACGACGTCGCAGAACTCTGGTGTACGACGAGTCGCTCGGTGAGGTCGTCGCCAAGAAAGAGCGCAAGCCGGGAAGACGTCGGGAGGAGTGGGAAAGGGCCCCCGTCGAGGCCTGGGAAGAAGATAGTGGCGCTGCAGAGGCCGATCTAGAGGCCGAAGAGAGCGATAGCCAGGATGAGGAACCAGATGCGTCGTAAGCATGTGCCTCAGCGCACCTGCGTCGCTTGTCGCCAAGTCAAACCTCCCAGAGAACTCATAAGGATCGTGCGCCTCCCCAGTGGCGACGTAGAAGTGGATGAGAAGGGAAAGAAACCAGGCCGAGGAGCCTATCTGTGTCCGAACAAAGCCTGCTGGGAAAGGGCCTCCTCGCGGAAGCTCGTGGAACATGCTCTGAAGACCAAGATCACGAATGAGCAGGAGGAGAATCTGCGGCAGTACTGCCGTTCCCTGTCAAGTGAATCGGTTTGACGCCCCTGTGGGCGATGTAGCGATTTCGTGCGGAATGATGGTAGAATCCAAGCATGGCTTCGACGTTCGGACGAGTAAGCAAGTTGACATGTCACTAGTCGCACGGAGAGAGGAGTTGTGAGCGGCTGTCCAGCACCATTCGAGTCAAGCGAGGGAGCGATGACGGTGAGTCCCTAGAATCAACTAAGGAACTCAGGGCCTTCCCCAAGAACTGCCTCATCATTCCCCGCTATGGTTTGTGGTACGCACCGCCATCTGCTCCAAACCCTCACCAAAGACAATTTCGACACCACATCGTTGGACAGAACGACACTCCGTGTAGTGTCGGCCTTAGTTGCACGGACTTGGACCACGAAGCAAGAGAGTCAGAAGGGAGATGGAACATGGCAGGGGAAAAGAAGGTAGTTAGCATACCGGACAAGCTCTCTGTCAGAGACTTGGCCGATTTGCTCGAAGTCAGCCCCATAGAAGTCATGAAGCTGCTCATCAGCAGCGGAATTATGGCGAACATCAATCAAACCGTCGACTACGACACAGCAGCCGTCGTGGCGACCGATCTGGGCTTCGAGATACAGCAGGAAATCCTCGAAAAGGTTGAAGAAGTTCCATCCCCTCCCGAGGCGCCGGCCCTCCCTGAGGAAGCACCCGTCAAGGAGATCTACGCCGACGAGGCGCCAGAAGACATGAAGCCTAGGGCGCCTGTCGTCACAGTCCTGGGTCATGTCAATCATGGCAAGACCTCTCTACTGGACTACATCAGGCACACCAATGTGGTGGCCGGTGAGGCGGGCGGGATCACCCAGCACACCGGTGCCTATCAGGTTGAGCGAAACGGCAAGAAGATCACGTTCATAGACACACCTGGTCACGAGGCTTTCACAGCCATGCGCGCTCGGGGAGCTCAAGTGACTGATATCGCGGTCCTAGTCGTGGCAGCCGATGACGGCGTCATGCCTCAGACCAGGGAAGCCATCGATCACGCTAGAGCTGCCAATGTGCCCATAGTGGTGGCCATCAACAAAATCGACATGGCCAGCGCCGATGTCGACGCGGTCAAGAAGCAGCTGGCCGATGTCGGGTTGACGGTCGAGGACTGGGGAGGCAAGACAATCGCCGTTCCCGTTTCAGCCAAGGAGGGGACGGCAATAGATACTCTCCTGGAAATGATCCTTTTGGTGGCGGAGATGTCTGACCTGAGGGGCAATCCCGATCGTCCAGCAGCTGGAACGGTCCTCGAAGGCAAACTCGATAGGAGCAGAGGCCCCACAGCCACTTTGCTGATCCAGAATGGCACACTTCGTGTCGGGGACCATGTCGTGATAGGGGGCATCTATGGACGCATCCGAGCCATGTTCGACGACGCTGGCAAGAGGGTGAAGGCCGCACCGCCCTCCGTTCCCGTGGTGGTACTGGGGCTCTCCGATGCGCCGCAGCCAGGTGACACATTCAGAGTGGTGGAGGATGAGAAGACCGCGCGAGCTCAAGCCGAAGAGCGCGCGGAGCAGATACGAGCAGACGAGCAAGCGCCTGCGAGGGCTCTGAGCCTTGACGAGATCTACGCTCAGATGCAGGCCGGCACAGTCAAGGAGCTCAATGTCATCCTGAAGGCTGACGTACAGGGCACGCTGGAGCCGGTCGCCAATTCACTGGAGGAATTGGGCGACGAGGATCTCAAAGTGCGGATTATACACCAGGGAGTAGGCAACATTACCGAGTCAGACATCAGTCTGGCTGTGGCTTCACAAGCTATAGTCATCGGCTTCAATGTCCAAGCCGAACCTGCCGCCCGCACCATGGCGGAAGTCGAGGGCATCCAGATTCGTTACTACACAGTCATCTACCGACTCATCGAAGATGTCGACAAGGCCCTCAAAGGGCTTCTGGAGCCAGTCTATGAAGAGGTTATTCTGGGCCACGCAGAAGTCAGAGCTACGTTCCGCGCCTCAAGGATAGGTCGAGTTGCAGGTGTGTACGTGGAGGATGGCACCGTCAAGCGGAACGCTCAGGTCAGAGTCCTCCGTGACAGCGAAGAGATATACGACGGAACCATCAACTCCTTGAGGCGCTTCACCGAAGATGTCAATGAGGTGACAGAGGGTCTTGAGTGCGGGGTGGGGTTGGATAACTTCACGGACTTCGAGGATGGAGACATCCTGGAGGTGTACAAGAGAGAACGAGTCGCCTGAGTTCGCTCCAGCGCTCAGAGTCCCACAAATCATCTCTGGGTGGCGGAGCAGGTTGGGAGATCTATGGTTACTCGTAGACAGAGAAGAGTGAGTGCACTGATCAGGGAAGCACTAGGTGAATTACTGCAAAAAGAAGTCGCGGACCCGAGACTCGACTTCGTAACCATCACGGATGTAGAGACCTCTTCTGACCTGCGTCAGGCTCACATCTACGTGACCTTTCTGGGGGATTCCGAACAGCAAGAAGAGGGGCTGAGCGCTCTGAAGAAGGCCGCCGGATACCTGCGTCGACAACTGGGACAGATGGTGTACCTGCGTTATGTCCCGGAGCTGAGTTTCCGCCTGGACCGCTCCGTAGAGCACGGTCTGCGCATAGACAGAATACTGCAGGACATAGACAACTCCGGGGAGCAGGGTGAAGAGTGAGTGAGCAACTACGGAAGTTGATTGACTGTGCCCAACGTATCTTCCTCATCGCCCATGTGGATCCCGATGGAGATACCATCGGCTCTACGCTGGCACTGGCTCGCGTCCTGAGGAAGATGGGCAAAGAGTGCAGCGTGGCTTGCGACGACCTGGTGCCGGAGGCACTCCTTTTCTTGCCTGGAACAGAGGCGTTCGGGACGCCACAGATCACCGGAGAGGACCTGATCATTACCGTGGATGTCAGTGACCCAGACCGTCTCGGCAATGCCTATCAGCATGTGCCGTCCCTGGATACGACGACTGTGAACATTGACCACCATGTGACTAACCCCATGTTTGCGACTGTCAACCTCGTGCGAACAGAGGCAGCGGCCACTGCGGAGATCATCTTCGACTTGTTGCTAGACTGGGAGATCCGCGTGGATGCCCTCTTGGCCACATACTTGCTGACGGGAATCGTCACAGACACCCGATCTTTCAGCACTTCAAGCACCACACCTCGCACTTTGGAGATCTCTGCCCAATTGATGAAGGCAGGCGCGTCGCTCATAGAGATCAATGAGAACTACTTCAGGCAGCGCAGGCTAGCCACGCTGCGCCTGTGGGGCAGAATGCTCGATGAGATGCAGATGGATGGACATCTCGTTTGGTCCTTCAATACACTGGACATGAAGACCGAGTGCGAAGCTAGCTCGGACGATGGTGACGGCATCGTGAACCTGCTGGCCACAGCCCGTGATGCGAAGGCGGCGATAGTCTTCAAGGAGATGAAAAACGGGCAGATAGACGTCAGCATCAGATCCAGACCGGGCGTGGACATCTCGCCGATCGCTGTTCACTTCGGAGGTGGGGGGCACCCCCAGGCCGCGGGCGCCTTAGTGGAGGGAGATCTTGACCAGGTTGCACGCGACGTGCTCTCCAAGGCCAAGGAGGTATTGGATTCGAACGCCTAGGTACGCTAAGCCAGGACCGGACGCGGATGACGATGCAGCGCGGTGGCACGATCAGAGAATTCTGTTTCGCCTGCGAAGGTGGGCCGGAATCACCATCTGTGACCGACGACAAACCGAGGAAGAGCGCTTTCGCCGGCATCCTGAACATCGACAAACCTTTGGGGATCACCTCCCACGACGTCGTAGATAGGATTCGTCGAGCCTCGGGCACGAGACGTGTCGGCCACGCGGGCACACTGGATCCGGCGGCCTCTGGCGTGCTGCTCGTTTGCCTGGGCCAGGCCACGCGAGTCACCGAGTTTCTGATGGAAGGCACGAAGGAATACGATGCCCGGATTCGCTTGGGCATTAGCACCGATACCGGTGATAGCGAAGGCAAGGTCATCCGCCAGACGACTGAGGTAGCCATCTCCCGCGAGCAGATCGAGCACACACTCATTCAATTTCGTGGCCGCATCCAGCAGATACCGCCCATGCACTCCGCGCTCAAACACAAAGGAACGGCCCTCTACGAACTCGCTCGTCGAGGTATCGAGGTGGAACGAAGCCCCAGGCTGGTGGAGATCTATGGCCTTGAACTAACTGATTGGACGCCTCCTTCTCTGAGACTGCGCGTAGAATGCTCCAAGGGTACCTATATTCGGGCCTTGGCCAGGGATCTGGGAGAGACACTGGGTCCCGGCGCTCACTTGCAGGGCCTCGTCCGTCTGGCCAGCGGTGCCTTCACCTTGGACGACGCAATACCCTTGAGCGCTGCGGAGGAGTGCTTCGCCAATGGACGCTGGCCTCGTATCCTGCATCCCCTCGATGAAGCCCTTCTTCATTTCGAAGCGGTCGTGGTCGGTCCAGAAACGGAGACGAGGATCAGACAGGGCCAGGGGGTCACGGGTTTGGACCCGCTGGACGGTCCCTTCTGTCGCGCCTATTCGTCCTCGGGTAGGTTCGTCGCTTTGCTCCGATACGAAGAGGAACGAAAGCTCTGGCAGCCGAGAAAGGTGTTCAACCTCTATGAAGCTAATGCGTGAACTGGCAGAGGCGGCTCTCGAGAAACCGTCTGCGCTGTGCATCGGTGTCTTCGACGGGGTGCATCTGGGCCATCGCCATTTGATAGACAAGCTGGTCGAGAACGCCAGAGCGAGCGCCTTGCTCGCAGGTGTGCTCACCTTTGACCGTCATCCCGACGAACTGCTGAGCCCTGGCAGAGACATTCGCTACCTGACCACATTTGAAGAGAAACTGGATCTGCTGAGCGAGTTGGGCCTCGATTTCGTTTTGGCTCTCACTTTCACAAAGGAACTGTCCGAGACATCGGCCCGGGATTTCGTCCTCTCGCTGTTGCAGCAGTTGCGCATGAAAGAGCTATGGACGGGACCCGACTTCGCCCTGGGCCGGGCGAGAGAAGGAGATGCAGCCTACTTGACGGCTCTGGGACAGGAGTTGGGCTTCCGCGTGCACGCCCTGGAGCCACTTACTCATCAAGGCCAGGTGATAAGCAGCAGTGCCATCCGCGCCCTGCTGCGTGAAGGAAAAGTGAGTGAAGCGAGCCACTTTCTCGGACGCTATCCATCGCTGAGGGGAAAAGTGGTGAGCGGTGCTCGGAGAGGGCACCAACTGGGATTCCCGACCGCCAATCTCGCAGTCGACCAGAGAATGATGATTCCTGCCGATGGCATATACGCTGTCCACGTGCGCTGGGGCACTGCCAACCATCAGGGGGTGGTCAACGTGGGGGTGCGCCCCACCTTTGACGATCGTGGGGAGCGCATTGTTGAGGCTCACGTTCTCGATTTCGCTGGTGACTTGTACGGCGAAACCTTGCAGATTCATTTCGTTGAGCGACTGCGGCCTGAGCGTCGCTTCGAGAGCGTCGATGCACTGACAGCGCAGATGAAGCAAGACGTGGCTGCGACCCGACGCCTGTTTCGGGAACTGGAGCCATGAAGAACTCGGCTCCCAAGCCATTCGAAGAGTTGGAACATGTGGCTGACGCTGCTCTGAGGGTCCATGGCGTCGACTGGAGCGAGTTCTTGGTCAACGCTGCCCACGGCATGTTCTGGCTGATAGCCGACGCGGAGGACAGCCCATCATCGCCATGGAGAGAGATATCGTTGCGTGCTATGGATGATGAGACCCTGCTGGTCGACTGGCTGAGCGAACTTCTATACCTTCACGAGATAGATGGTGTTGTCTATACGAAGATCGAGATGCTTGAGGCATCGCCCACGACATTGGAGGCTATCGTACAGGGAACAGATCGATGGGCCTCCAAGACGGTGATCAAGGCAGTGACGTTCAACGATCTAAACATTGAGAAGACAGCAGAGGGATACACAGCCACCGTGGTGTTTGACACCTAGCGCGGTCGGGCAGTCAGAGAAGGCAGGGAGGTTGAGAGATGCCGACATTCATTCTCCTGTCCAAGATCTCTTCTGGAGGTGCCACCCAGGTCAAGTCACTTGTGGAGACGGACAAGGAATTCGAAGCCGAACTTGAGCGCCAGTGTCCCGGTGTGAAGAGAGTCGCGAGCTACGCGTTACTCGGCGCCTACGATTTCCTGCACATCTTCGAGGCGGCCGACGCACGGGAGGCGGCCAAGGTTGCCCTCCTCGCCAGCTCGTTTGGTGCAGCCAGCACACAGACCTTGACGGCCATCCCCTTCTCCGAATTCCAGGAGATTGTGGAAGAACTGTAGGTTGGGCCTGGCCGTGGCCTACGGAACGGAGTGAGCACGTTGCCGCAGTCCGCACGGCGCGTCTTCGGGCTACTCCCCCAGACAAGGAGAGCTTCAGCATGATCCAGAAGAAAGACTTCAAGAAGCTGGACAAGTACCTTTACGAGATACCGGCCAGCCATAGAGATGACATGCGGGTCTCGGCACGAATCTACGCCGATAATGAGCTTCTGGAAGCCGCGCTGACCGATCGCTCCGTCGAGCAACTGGTCAACACCACCACTCTACCGGGTGTCGTGAAGTACACGCTGGCCATGCCGGACATCCATCAAGGGTACGGTTTTCCCATCGGCGGCGTGGCAGCGACCAAGCCGCCCGACGGGGTCATATCACCGGGCGGCATAGGTTATGATATCAACTGCGGTGTACGGGTGCTGGTCTCGGACATCGAACGAGAAGCCGTGAACCCGTATGTCGAAGACCTAGTCCAGGCGATGTATCGACTTGTGCCGACCGGGCTGGGCAAAGGCGGAATCAAGATCTCAAAGAAGGATCTCGACAGAGTCCTGGATCAGGGAGTCTCCTGGGCGGTGGCAAAAGGCTATGGGACGAAGCAAGACCTCGAGCGCACCGAGGAGCGCGGGTGCATGCCCGGTGCCGATGCCTCTGCGGTCAGCCAGAAGGCCAAGGACCGAGGCTTGAAGCAACTGGGCTCCCTCGGATCTGGGAACCACTTTCTGGAGATCGACGAGGTCACGGAGGTGTACGACGAAGAAGTTGCCGAGATCTTCGGGCTGCGTCAGGGCTTCATCGCCGTGCAGATCCATTGTGGCTCCCGTGGCCTCGGTCATCAGGTGTGCAGCGACTACGTCAGGCTGCTGCAGAAAGCAGTCCGGAAGTACGGCATAGAGCTTCCGGACCGCGAGTTGGTTTGCGCTCCCTTTGAGTCACCAGAGGGGCAGGACTACTTCGGTGCCATGGCGGCATCGGCCAACTTCGCCTGGACCAACCGCCACGTAATTGCCCACTGGGTGCGTCGTGCGTTTGAGGAAGTCTTGGCAGGAAAGGTCCCTTCGTGGGCATTGACGCAGGTCTATGATGTGGCTCACAACATCGGCAAAGTGGAGCATTATACAATCGATGGCAAGCGCGCAAAGTTGGTCGTGCACCGTAAGGGAGCCACGCGCGCCTTTGGCCCGAGCTCCAATGAGCTACCCCAGGTCTACCAGGGTGTCGGGCAGCCGGTTCTCGTACCGGGCAGCATGGGGACCGCTTCGTATGTCCTTGTGGGCACGGACAAAGCCCTCGACTTGACCTTTGGCTCTACGTCCCACGGAGCGGGTCGGGTGCTCAGCCGCAAGGCGGCCAAGAAGAAGATCTGGGGCGAAGATCTGATGCGAGAAATGCGGCGGCAGGGGATCGCCGTCAAGGCTGGCAGCATGGCAGGCTTCGCAGAAGAGGCCCCACAAGCCTACAAAGATGTTGAGCGAGTAGTCGATGTGGTCGACGGAGCAGGGCTGGCCCTCAAGGTAGCGAAGCTGATTCCCATCGGCGTCATCAAGGGTTGAGCCTACGCCTGCCCGGCCAAAGCTAGTTCGGGAGCGATCTCCTTCATGGCGTCGAGCACAGTCTGGATGTGCTCGCTCAGGTCAACTTCCAGGTCCGCAGCGGCCTTCTCAATCTCCTCACGATTGACTGCTGCCGCAAAGGCCTTGTCCTTCCACTTCTTGCGCACGGACTTCAGCTTGACGTCGCGAATGTCCTTGCTGGGCCGCACAAGAGCCACCGCCACCAAGAGGCCCGTCAAGTCATCGACCGCGTAGAGCGCCTTTTCCATCAGTGTTTCGCGAGGCACGCCTGTGTATTCGCTAGCATGAGACAGGACCGCCCTCACTATCTCTTCCGGCCACTCCCTCTCCCGTAGTATCTTGGCACCGGTGACGGGATGCCCTTCAACAGTGAGATCGGGATTCTGTTCGTAGTCGAAGTCGTGGATCAATCCCACTATGCCCCACAGCTCCTCATCCTCCCCAAACTTGCGGGCATAGGCCAACATCGCGGCCTCCACTGCCAACATGTGCCGGACGAGGTTCTGATTCTCGGTGAACTCGTTCACCAGTTGCCATGCATCCTCTCGCGTTACACTCATCCCCCTAAGCCTCTCCTGTTGCGCTCATCTTCCAAAGCCTCTCGAACGCGTCATGGTATTTCTGGCTCTTCTTCGCCCAGTCGCTCAGTTCCTGGCACGGGAAATCCCCGCACTGATAGCAGAACTCCAGTCCTTTGTCATCCACGCAGCACTCCAGTATCCAGCACTCAGGGGACCAATGGTTGGCTCTATCCCCCTTGCACCAGTCGCAGCGAAGATCCTCCCGCTTGACCTCTACGTCCAACTCCCTCTTGAACCATTCGATGATCTCCTGGGCTAGCGCCGGATCGTCTCTGGCCTGCCGTATGTCACATTGGACACAGTCCAACCCACAAGCTGCGATCTTCTGGGCCATGTCATTCCGCCCGTTGTCGACCGATCATGACGCCCATTGGAGTCGTTCCCCCTCCGGTAGTACGGTTGCCCTGGGCAGCGATTATACCACTCAGCTTTTCCCCTGGCCAGACCCCGGCTCGTGCGAGCGCGGAGGCGATCTTTGGCCCGCCGGGCCGTCATCCCTTCTTGGGCAGCACAAACCCAAGGTGGCGCAATGCGGCCTCGTCATAGAGCCATCGTTTCCGGACCTTGACCCACAGCTCCAGGTAGACCTTCGTGCCCAAGAGGCGCTCCATCTCCTTTCGGGCGGCCTGTCCGATGCGCTTGAGCATCTTGCCCCCCGCGCCGATGACAATCCCTTTCTGGCTGTCCTTGGCCACGTACACTGTGGCCTCGATGTACGTCAGATCCTCGCGTCGCTCCTCGAACTCCTCGATCACCACAGCCACCCAGTGTGGCACTTCGTGATACAGGGAGTGCAACACCTGTTCACGAATGAGTTCCGCAGCCATGAAACGTAACGGCTGGTCCGTAATCTGATCCGGGGGATAGAGCTGTGGCCCCAACGGCAAGCGCTGGATGATGAGATTGAGTAGCTCGTCGCGATTGTGTCCCTCGGTGGCAGAGAACATGATCGACTCTTCGCAGTCCGCCAGGGAGAGGTGAGCTTGTCGACGCTCCTCTTCTTTCTCCATCGATAGGAGGTCAACCTTGTTCATCACCAAGATGCAGGGCCCGGCGGCTCGTTCCTTTATTAATCGGGCCAGTTGTACGTCTTCGGCCCGCGGTGGCACCGAGACATCCACCACGAACAACACGACATCGCCGTCAGGTATGGCTCTCACAGCCGCCTCGACCATGTATTCTCCCAGTTTGTGGCGGGGCTCGTGGATGCCTGGCGTGTCAATGAACACAATCTGCGCCTGGGGCAACGTGAGTATGCCCCGCAGCCGTCGACGCGTAGTCTGGGGCTTGGGGGACACGATCGCCACCTTTTGCCCCACGTAGCCATTGATCAGAGTCGACTTCCCCACGTTGGGCCTGCCCATGACAGCCACGAAACCCGAGCGGTAGTCCTCAGGAAGTTGTTCCGCTGGTACTAGCTCCATGTCACACTTTCCGCAAACGAGTACATCGTGCCCTCTCCTCACCGAGAGGAGACTATCTCGTCCACCGACTCCATGACCGCCCTCACTCCCGCCAGGTTCCTGTCGAGCTCCAGCTCAAAATTCCCCGTCAACTCCACTTCCACCGCGGCCACACCTTGATAAGCCAGGTAGTCGACCATGGCCCCCGTAACAGGATAGGAAGCCCACCCCTCCTCCACGAAAGGATACCCCGTCGCGTCTGACACGCGACGAGCTAATTCTGCCGAAGGAGGATGATCGGCACAGGAAGTGGCAAAGACCATGCCGGCCATACTGTGATAGAATATCGCCACCGGAGCATCGGCCAGGAAGTCACGAAGTACACGCGTCTCCGCTTCGGAGAAGGGATATGAACCGCCTCCACCCTCGATCACACCGTCCGTGGTGTACGTATCACTGACCCAATCGTTTTGCTTGCATGAATCGCGGTCGTTGTCTGCGTTCCGATTGAGATCCACGCCGCGAGCATTGCGCCTGGTATCGTAGGCCAAGCCGTCGGGATTGGCGGTGGGTATGATCCACAGGATGACGTGTGAAGGCACCTCATCAGTGTGTTCATCGAAGTAGCTGATCAACTCCAAGGCCAGCCAATAGGTGTTCTCCTCTGTGCCGCCATGGATGTTGCCCACTAGAACCACCTTCTGCTCACCGCTCCCAAACCAGTGACCAGAAATCGGCCTCCCCTCCCACGATTCTCCAAGCAGCTTCTGACCACGTCGCGCCGGGACGGTGGTCTTGGTCGGTGTGGGCACAACGGTGGGCTCACTCTCCTGAGATGTCGTTGGACGTGCTGAGATGGCCGTGCTGATCTCCGTAGAGGTCGGAACAGGGCTCCTGTGCTGAGAACACCCAGGGATGGGCCACAGGACCGCAGCCACGAGAATCGGCAAGATCACTCTGCGCATCTACTCACCCCGCTGCCCCAGCGCAGCAGCAGCACGTCACCCTCGCCTGTACCAGCCGCTATCTCATCTGCCCCGTCGTCGTCCAGGTCAGCCGCGTCAATTGTGGTGACCCAGCCCAATCCCTCGTAGAACCCACAAACCGCGCCACTGACCACATCCAGGACCCAAACCCCGCCCGAGGAGAAGTAGTCGCCTGTCGCCGCCACGAGTTCTTTGACCCCATCTCCGTCCACATCGGCCAAGGCCAGCTCGTTCACAGTGTCCCCAGCTTGATACTCCCACCGCAACGAACCGTCGCTGCCCAACAAGCAAATGCGCCCGCCCATCAATCCAACAAGGACCTCGGCGGCCCCATCACCTTCCACATCTGCCGCCACAACATCCGTAGGCGAACTCCCTACTGGATATCGCCACAAAAGCTGGCCGTTGCCGCTGAAGGTCAAGACAGACGGGTCCGGATACCCAGTAGTGACCACAATCGGTTTTCTACCATCGCTGTTCTCCGACCCGACGGCCAAGTGATTCACGAAACCTGCCGTTGGATACCTCCAGAGCAGGCGCCCGTCACCCGTCAATACGTAGGCGTTATCGGCACCTGCTAGCACCTCCGCATTACCATCGCCGTCAAGGTCGGCGACGCGGACCACACTCACCGATCCTCCAGTAGGGTATTTCCACCTCAAGCTACCATCACCATCCAGCAAGTAGATGGTATCCCCAAAGCTGCCCCATTCTCCGGCGGCGACTTCCCATCGCCCGTCTCCATCCACGTCGCCCAATGCGGTGTCCAGAACGGCAGCCTCCACTGTATGACGCCACTGTGGCTGTCCGTCGTGGTCAACTGCATGGATGGAACCTGGTCTGTCCAGCAAACCCGAACTGACGATGACCTCGCCCAAAGCATCGCCGTCTACATCGCCGACGACTATGCTCTCCACACAGTGTTCGGTCTCGAAGTCCCATCGGATGTCACCGTCAGCACCGAGCGCGTACACACGGCCTGGCCCGATGGCCCTTCCGGCAGCCACCAAGACCTCGGATTCCCCATCCGCATCCAGGTCCTTCGTCCTCAGAACGTTTACCGTCTCCCCAAGCTCTGCCTTCCACCTCACCGTCAGATGGCTGCTGCGTTTCTCGTGCGCGAGTATGCCGTACGAGTCACCGGGCAGACCCCCTAGGCTTTCCGTTATCTCGAAGACCTCTGCCAGCACGGAAGTTGACTCAGGTTGCGGCAGCACCCTCGCCTGCCCTGCCTCGATTTGCACTGGCACGAGACGAACTTGCCTCAAGCCTGCATCGTCCACCAAAGCCTGGAGCATCAGCCCCTGCTCCGTCTCCACTGAGAACGGCTGGTCGAAGATGAAGTTGCCCAGGCTATAGGCGACGAAGCCCTGATCCAAGAAGGCCACGCCTCCCACCACGTGAGGGTGGTGCCCGAGGACCAAGTCGGCCCCCGCCTCCACTGTTCTGCGCGCCACCTCCGTTTGGAAGGTGTCTGCCAGGGGAACGTACTCGGTGCCCCAGTGGAAAGACACCACCACGACATGGGCTAGATCTCTGGCCCGTCTCACCTGATCGTAGACATCTTCCGGCTCCAGCCACACGGGACCGCCCACGCCGCCCTGCTCCTGAACATACCGCGGTTCGATGTGATTGTAGGCCAGAA
>JABAOH010000356.1_pt1 | contig 97231 bp, 90 predicted proteins | sample 7062181 | NCBI WGS metagenome assembly JABAOH01 (sample SAMN14538630, study PRJNA623070) | marine sediment metagenome | biome: marine biome [ENVO:00000428]; feature: marine pelagic biome [ENVO:01000023]; material: deep marine sediment [ENVO:00002113]; isolation source: pool of 5 deep marine... | reverse complement strand
CCTGTGCAGACCCCGATATCGTCTGTATTCTTATAGTTAATGCTTAATTTAGCATCATCTATCGCTAATTTTGCAGCAGAACAAAGTAATCTTGTGGTCCTGTCAAGGCTTCTTAAGCCTTTAGAGCCTAAAAAATAAGTTGGTTTGAAATCAGTGATCTCACCGCCTAACTTGCACTTAAACTCACCTGTATCAAATCTTTTAATTGGTTTAATCCCTGACCGACCTTCTTTCAAAGCCTGCCAGAATTCTTCCTTGCCTATGCCATTCGGCGCAATTACTCCTATGCCAGTTATTACAATACGCTTGTTATTCATTTTTTACCCCATGAGATATTGTGAATTTATCTCACGGGGTGAACCTCCTTAAGATAATTTCTTAGACGATTTATCCCATGAGATAAATAATATCTCACGGGGTTAACTCATTCCACCATCTATAACTATGGTCTGGCCAGTAATATAACGTGCATCATCGCTAACTAAAAATTTAACTGTTTTTGCAACTTCTTCAGGTCTCCCTAATCTGCTCAGAGGTATCTGTTTTATTATTTGACTCCTGTATTCTTCGTTTAAATCTTTAAGCATATCTGTTTCAACAAAACCAGGAGCAACAGCATTTACTCTGATGTTATAAGAAGCAACTTCCTTGGCAAGTGATTTGGTAAGCCCAATTATTCCTGCTTTAGACGCTGAATAATTAGTCTGTCGGGATATACCTATGGTACCGCTTACAGAGGTGATATTTATGATAACGCCACTCTTCTGTTTTATGAAAGTAATAATTGCGGCTCTGGTAAGATTGAATGTACCATCTAAATTAGTATTAATTACTTCACGCCAGTCGCTGGGTTCCATAAGGGCAAGTGCCTTGTCTTTAATTACACCTGCGTTATTAACTATAATATCTATTCCACCAAATAATTCTTTAGTATTATCTACCCATGATTTCACAGCATTATAATCTTTAATATCCACCTGAAATGATTTAACATTAACGCCCAAAGATTTTATTTCTCTTTCCAGATCAATTGCTTCTTTGTTGCTTTTTAGAAAATTAAAGCTTATATTCGCACCGTCGCCGGCTAATTCGATGGCGATAGCCCGACCTATACCTCTGGTAGCACCGCTAATTATAGCAGTCTTATTTATAAGTGGCACGTTCATGAAGTCCCACTGTTAGACACCAAGTTAATTAAACTCGTATCAGAATTAAACGCCTTTTTGATAGGATTTATAACAAAAAATGCAGAAAAAATCAAGAAAATTTTTTTAATTATAATATGTTATATGAGTTTTATAAAGGAAAACCTTAGGTTTCGAGTTTATATTATGCGGAGCTTCATCTTCTAATAGAATATATTCTTATTTTAACTTTTTCCTTTAATTTGGCATCGTTACTTAAAGTTAGAAATGTATGATAGTGGCTTTCAGCATCCCCGTATTTACCCATTGACTCTAATAAAAGGCCGATATTTAAATGTGCCTCGGCATAGGCTGGACGCAGTGTAATAGCCTCATTGTATAGTTTAAGTGCTTTTTGCTTGTTTCCAGTGATTTCAGTTGCAAGTGCAAGATTATTCAATGCTTCAGGGAAATCAGGTTTCAGTGACAGCGCTTTTTTGTATTGAATAATGGCCTCTTTATATCTTTCCTGGCTTCTTAGTGCAAGTCCAAGATGATTATAAAGCTCGGCATTATATGGTTCGGCAGATATAGCCTTTTTCAGTATGGCTTCAGCTTCGGAGAATTTTTTCTCTTTAATTGCCTTAATTGCTTTTTTGTTCAGACTCTCTGCATCAGCCATGTCCTGTTTTGATATTGAACGTGGTGCTGCTGTCTGTGCCTTTTTTATGGTTTTTTGGTTTTGGGTTACTTTAGTTTGTTTAAGCGTTACTTTACTGGTGGATAAATATGTAACTATTATGAATGTTATTACAACAGCAACAGGCAGTATCAGGAGTAATGGTTTCCTCAGTTTTCTACTTTTTTTATCGTATGAAAACGATTCTGAATCAGGTTGTATTGATGCTCCTTCCCTTGATTCTTCGGCCTTTTTAAGAGCCTTAAGGATGATACTCATATATGTTCACCCCTTTAGGCAAGGATAATTCAAAAAGCGAATTTTTCAGCCCTGTATTTATTTTAATATCTTTTAGTTCAATTTCGATCAAGTTTGAATTGCCGTCCTGAATTTCAAATGAATTTATTGGGAAATCCTCTCCAGACATTGTTAACTTTATTAAAGTGATATTCCCCATTTGCCTTTTAGGTTTTAAAATGAGCAAATTATCTTTGCATGATATGTTGAACTCATCTTCTATATTACCAAAACCGCTCAGAAGTGCAACCGGCGTCTGACCATATGTTGACCTGTCAAAATTCCCTTTGTACGCCTGATTGTCACCTTTTTTGTATATCAGTACACTATCATTGTTTATTGTTATGTCCTGTGATGCCTTTCCTGTATAGATCCATTTCATCTTAAATGGATATTTAATAAAAAATTCGCCTTCATAAATATCTGTTCTGTTTAAATCTTTTATTGTATTTTTTTGCACAAATGAGCCTTTCAGATCTTTAATGTTTTCGTAAGCTCTTTGGATTTTCAGAATATTTTCTTCTGATCCTGATGCAAAAGAATCTGTGGACAAATATAAAGTAATAAAGAAAGAGAATAAGCCAATTAAAATGATTTTTATTAATTTAATTTCCCTCAACGGTGTCTCCTGATAAAATCTCTTGGTTTGCCTGCACCTTTCGGCGGGCCTACAAGCCCGTCGTATTCCATAATCTCCATTATTTTTGCTGCCCTGTTATACCCGATCTTAAACCTCCTCTGTAGAGAAGATATGGATATCTCACCGACAGACTCTGCATAATCGATTGCCTTATAATACATTTCATCCCTTTCTCCAGATAGGTCTTCAGTAGAAGGTTCCTCTGTCTGCATATTTTCGAATATCGAATAGTCAGGAATTGACTGTAATTTAATGAAGTCGGTTACCGCCCTTATATCATCTTCTGTGATTAATGCCCCGTGAACACGCATTATCTTTGAACCCGGCAGCATTAAAAGCATATCACCTTTGCCGAGTAATTGTTCTGCACCTTGAGAATCGAGTATTGTCCTTGAATCGATTTTGGAAAAGACCTGGAAAGAGATTCTTGCTGAAAAATTGGCCTTTATTACTCCTGTGATAACGTCTACAGAAGGCCTCTGGGTTGCAATAACAAGATGTATTCCGGCTGCCCTCGCCATCTGGGCAAGCCTGGCTATCGAATCTTCAACCTCATTGGCTGAGGCGAACATCAGATCAGCAAGTTCATCGATATATATGACAATATATGGAATCTGTTCTTCTTCATGAACCTGCCTGTTAAAGCTTTCTATGTTTCGGGCACTTTTTTCAGCTAAAAGCCTGTATCTTCGCTCCATTTCAAAAACCATCTTCCTTAATGCCTCTGAGGCATATTTAGGATTTGTTATTACCGGTGAGATAAGGTGAGGAATATCCTCATATAGTGTAAGTTCAAGGAGTTTTGGATCGATCATCAGCATCTTCACCTCCTTGGGAGAGGCTTTGTACAGTATGCTCATTATCATTGAATTAATAGATACACTCTTTCCGGCACCTGTTGAACCGGCAACAAGGAGGTGGGGCATCTTTGACAGGTCTGCAACCACCGGATTACCAAAAATATCTTTCCCCAGAGCGACAGTAAGTTTTGATTGGCTCTTCTTGAAATTTTCCGATGAAATAATCTCTCTCAGCGATACAAGCTCTCTCTGTTTGTTAGGAACCTCTATGCCTATGGTGGCCTTTCCCAGAATCGGTGAGACCCTCATACTCTGAGCCTTCAGTACAAGGGCAAGGTCATCTGATAAAGATACAACCCTGTTAATCTTTACTCCGGGAGCAGGCTCAAATTCATACATTGTAACAACAGGGCCTGGATGTACATGGGTGATTTTGCCCTCGACATCAAAATCACTGAGCTTGTTTTCAAGAAGAGCAGAATTTGAAAGAAGTTCTTCCTTTGAGGGTCTTATTGAAGAGGAGTCATACGAGGTTAGAAGTTCCACAGATGGAAACTCATAACCTGCTCTAGTTACTGATTTTCGCGAGGCGCGTGTTGTTGGTACAGGTTCGGGTTCTGGTGCTGGTTCAGGTTCTGACGGAACATGGTCGACAACAGCTTTTTCAGGTTCGCGTATCAGGATTTCTTCTTCAATTACTGCCTTTTCAGGTTTTTTCTGTTTTATTGAAGATTTCAGAGTTTTTCTTTTTTTAGATAGTGAAGTTACAGGTACAGGACTCAGAAGAATTAATGAGGAAAGAAACCCTGATAGTGAAAAGATATATGCACCTAAAAGAGAAATATATTTTTTAAGGAAATTTGAGATATACATTCCTATGATTCCGCCAGGATTGTTTTCAGCGGTCAGGTTAAATGTTGACAGTAAAAGAGATGCCATTAAAGAACCAAAGAAAATAAATGATATTGTGCCAAAAAGATAAGTTTTTTGTCCTTTTTTGCCAAGAATCCTTCTTAATCCATAAGCAAATAAAAAGATTGGCAGTGCGAATGATGAGAGACCGATAATCGTAATTATAAAGTCGGAAATATACGCTCCTACTACGCCTCCATAGTTTTTAGCTGCTGTCCTTGTAAAGGTAAAGAGAGACGGGTCCCATTTTGAGTAACTGTAAAGGCTCAGGCCCAGATAAAGGCTTCCAAGTACTGATATAACCCCGAGGATTTCCTGTTTTGTTCTTTTTAACCTTTCAGCCATATTCCTATAATTATAACAAGTGCCAGTGCAAACCTGTAATAGGCAAATATATTTAAAGGATTTTTTTTGAAAAAATTAAGGAGAAACTTAATTGCAACAAAACCTGATATAGCAGATACCAGAAGTCCGGCTGTAAAAAGATTAAGGTTGTACTCAGCAGCCCCATCAAAAAGTTTTTTTGCATGCAGTGCTGTTGCCCCAGCAATTATGGGCGTGGAGAGGAGAAAGGAAAATCTTGCAGATTCCTCGCGTTCAAGTCCCCTTAACAGCCCTCCGGAGATGGTTATCCCGGAACGTGAAACGCCTGGTATTAAAGCAACTGCCTGTAAAAATCCTATTACGATTGCATCATAAAGATTGATTTCAGTAATATGTTTGTGTTTATACATCTTTTCAGAGGCCAACATTAATATGCCGATAATAATGAGAGATATAGTTATAATATAAGGACTTCTCAGGCTTTTTTCTACTATATCATTAAGCAATAAACCGGCAATTCCAGCTGGTATTGAAGCAATGACTATAAGTCCAAGGAGTCTGCGTTTTCGTAGTATAATATCAATCCAGTCTTTCCAGAAATACAGAATTACAGCAATCAGCGTGCCTGCATGGAGGGCTATGTCAAATGTAAGTGTGTCAATATCACCGCTCCAGTTGAAAAACCATGGGAATAATATTAAATGTGCAGTACTGCTGATAGGAAAAAATTCTGTCAGCCCCTGGACAATACCGAGTATTATCGCCTCTAACATTAGAGAATTATAACAGATTTGGATTTAAAGTATCTGTAGCTGTTGTTTTTCATTTACTACATACTGCCTACTTCCCACTTGCTATTTTTTGCTCCTTGAGAGCTAAAAGGTTACGTCTTACGGTAACGGTAATGAAGCCCGTTTTGTGTGTCGGTTAAGTCTTTCGGCTTTTTTACGATAAATTTTTATGCTTTCTTTTCTGTTTTCTGCCTACTGCCTACTGCTTACTTCCTACTTTTTTTGTCCTGAGGAGTTCGACCGAGACTCACTCGAGGTCCCTGTCGAAGGATGCATCCTGCCCTGTACCAGACGGTAGATGGGCCTTATACTATAAAGCTGTCTATACCTCAAATATAATCGGCATTATCATAGGCTTTCTGTCCATTTTGTTCCTCAGGTATTTTTTCAGTATGCTTCTTATCTTTGCCTGGAGTAGTGATTTATCAGAGATGATTTCACTGTCAAGTTCTTTCACGGTATCATAAACCAGCACCTTGAGTTCATTGAGTATCTCCTGTGATACATCCTCGAAGATAAAACCCCTTGAAATGATATCAGGTCCTGAAACAATATCACCTGTAAGTTTTTCTATAGCAATTATTATGAGTAGAATACCGTCATGTGCAAGCCTTCTCCTGTCTCTTAAGACCATATCCTGAACATCACCGACGCCCTTACCATCCACGAATATTCTGCCTGATGTAACCTTGCCGCTCTTCTGTGCGGTTTTTTCTGTTATTTCTAAAATCTCCCCATTTTCAAGTATGAATATGTTTGACCTCGGGATACCGGTTTTTTCTGCAAGCCTTGAGTGGTAAATCTTGTGCCTGTGTTCTCCGTGAATCGGCATAAAATATTTCGGTCTTATGAGGTTAAGCATGAGTTTAAGTTCTTCTTTTGAAGCATGTCCTGATACATGGATTTCCGAGACCTTTTCGTATATTACATTAGCACCTCGCCTGAAAAGGTGATTAATAATCCTGCCAATAGAGATTTCGTTGCCCGGGATCATCTTGGCAGACAGGATTACGATGTCATCTTCTTTTATCTTGATTGTTTTATGCTCGTCTGTTGCTATTCTCGAAAGCACGCTCATAGGCTCGCCCTGGCTTCCAGTGGTTATAATAACAATCTCATCGTCCCTGAGATTTTTCAGGTCCTCGAGCTTCAGCCATGTATTTTGAGGGATTTTAAGGTAACCGAGATCAAGTGCAATCTTTGCATTCGAGATAATGCTCTTGCCTGAAAGTATGACCTTTCTTCCGAACATGCATGCAACATCAATCACCTGTTGTATCCTGTGTATATTAGATGCAAATGTTGCTATGATTATTCTACCTTTTGCCTCTGAGAATATATCTTCAAAAGACCTGCGAACCTCCTTCTCGGAAAAAGTAAAACCACCTTTTTCTGAATTGGTGCTGTCTGACAGGAGAAGTACTGTGCCTTTTTCGCCATATTCAGAAAATCTGTGGAAATCCATTAACTGTCCGTCAACAGGTGTAGGGTCAAGTTTGAAGTCTCCAGTATGTACAACAAGTCCTACAGGTGTTTTTATACCAAATCCAACGCCGTCGACTATGCTGTGTGTTACTCTTATGAATTCTATATCAAAGGCACCGAGATTTATGACCTCTCGAGGCTTTATTGGAACAAGCTCAATGTAGTCCAGTTTATGTTCGGTTAGTTTTTCTTTTACTATTCCGAGTGTCAGCGGGGTTCCATAGACAGGGACATTTATCTCTTTTAGTAGAAATGGTAAGGCGCCTGTATGATCTTCATGGCCGTGTGTAAGGATAATTCCCCTTACTTTGTCTCTATTTTCTATCACATAGTTGAAGTTGGGGATAACAAAGTCAACCCCCAGCATGTCTTCTTCAGGGAACATAAGACCGGCATCAATGACAATCATGTCGTTTTCATATTGCATGACGGTCATATTCAGGCCGATTTCCTCAACTCCGCCAAGAGGTATTACTGAAAGTGTCTTATCCATCAGCGCAGATTATAACAGATTTCAAGTGATCCTTTTTTATTTTATTAAAACCTCAAGGAGAGCCTTTTGAGTATGTAATCGGTTTTCAGCCTGATCAAAAACAACACTCTGTGCTCCATCCATAACATCATCTGTAATTTCTTCCCCGCGATGGGCCGGGAGGCAGTGAAGTACAATTACATCTTTTTTTGAATATGACAGCAGTTTTGAATTCACCTGATAATCCTTAAATTTCTTTTTCTTCTCATCAGCCTGTTTTTCCTGCCCCATACTTACCCAGACATCTGTATAGACAACATCCGCCATACCCGCAGCTTCCCTTGGATTACCAAGTATTATGATTTCGCTTTTAGCAGATGCCCTTGCATTTTCGAGGATTTCAGCATCAGGCTCAAAACCCTCGGGACAGGCAACTGTAAGGTTGAATTCCATGAGTGATGCAGCTTCGATCAGCGAGTTGCATACATTGTTACCGTCACCTATAAAGGCGACTTTCAGTCCGCTGATCCGTTCATTCTTTTCGAACATGGTCATTAAATCAGCCAGTACCTGGCAGGGATGATGTTTATCAGTAAGCCCGTTAATTACAGGTATGGTTGAATTGGATGAGAATTCTTCAAGGGTTGAATGGCCAAATGTCCGTATTACTATCCCGTTCAGATAACGAGATAATGTTTTTGCTGTATCGGACATTATCTCTCCCCTTCCGAGTTGCAGTTCTGAGGGATTTAAATAGATGGTATTGCCACCGAGCTGGTATATGCCTGCTTCGAAAGAGACACGTGTGCGGGTTGATGGTTTTTCAAAAAGTAACCCGATATTCTTTCCTAATAATGGACATACGTTTGCATCTTTGCCTGCCTTAAGGTGGACAGCCCTTTTGATGAGGGATATTATTTCATCAGACGTTAAATCCATTAATGAAAGAAAATCTTTTTTCATTTTTCGCCTCTAAGATAAACGGTCAAAGACCTGTTCAAGTATATCTATTAAATGGTCTATCTCCTTTTCAGTAATAATAAGTGGCGGCATAAACCTCAATATATTACCAGCAGTACAGTTAATAAGTATATTCCTTTCAAAGCAGGCTTTTACTACAGGTTCACCGTCGCGTGTTAACTCCAGTCCTATCAAAAGCCCCTTACCACGTATATCCGCAATTATGCTAGAAAATTCCTTTTTCAATTCTTCCAGTCTCTTTTTGAAATAATCACCCATTCTCCGGCACTGGTCTAAGATGAAATCGTCTTCAAGAAGGACATCGATTGTTGCGACAGCAACATAGCATACAAGTGGGTTGCCGCCGAATGTTGAACCGTGAGTTGCAGGCTGAAAAGCGGATGCAATCTTATCTGTTGCAAGCATTGCACCTATTGGCACACCTCCGCCAAGACCCTTTGCAATAGTCATAATATCGGGGACAATACCATAGTGTTCGTATGCAAATAATTTCCCTGTACGGCCCATACCAGTCTGCACTTCGTCCAGAATAAGCAGGATGCCATGCCTGTCACATATTTCCCTGACATCACTTAGATAATAAGTGTCAGGCATTTTAACTCCGCCTTCTCCCTGTATAGGTTCAAGCATTATTGCGCATGTATCTTTGGTAATCGCTTCTTCCAATGCATCTATATTATTGAATTCTACATGTTTGAATCCAGGTAAAAGAGGTTCAAATCCAGACTTGAATTTTTCCTGCCCCGAGGCGCTGAGTGTAGCAAGTGTTCTACCATGAAATGAGTTAACAGATGTTATAATCTCGAATTTATTTTGCCTTGCCACTTCTTCTTTATAATATCTCCGTGCGAGTTTAATGGCAGCCTCGTTTGCCTCTGCGCCAGAGTTGCAGAAAAATACTTTATCAGCAAAAGAGTTTTGTACAAGCAACTTTGCGAGTTTAATCTGGGGCTCTATATGATAATAATTTGAGACATGAAGAAGACGCTGGGCCTGTTTTTGTATTGCTATGACTACCTTGGGATGACAGTGCCCAAGGCAGTTAACAGCTACGCCTCCGACAAAGTCAAGATATTCTTTCCCGTCAACACCCCATACCTTCATACCGCGTCCTTTTCTAAGTACTGTAGGGAATCTATTATATGTGTTCATCAGATAGCGCGTTGATTCATCAAAAAGTTTTTTCATCTCCATAAATTGAATAATAACGTATAACTTATTGAAAAATCAAACAAATCTGCCTTTGACAGAAAATTGAGTATAATGATAAGATTTCAAAATGAAGATTGCAGTTACAGGGAAGGGTGGGGTAGGCAAGACAACACTGTCTTCGATACTGAGCTATCTTTTTGCTTCATATGGGAAAAATGTTATCTCGGTAGATGCAGACCCTGATGCGAATCTTGCATCAGCCCTGGGTATCTCGAGAGAGGAATCTAATAAAATAAGACCTATTGCCGAGCTTGGCGAATTGATTGAAGAGCGGACCGGTGCAAAACCCGGAAGCATGGGCGGAATTTTCAAGCTTAATCCAAAGGTGGATGACTTGCCCGAGGGTCTCGGATATAAATTGAACGGGATAACGCTTCTTGTGATGGGAAAATCAAAGGCTGCTTTGTCAGGATGCTACTGTCCTGAGAATGTGCTCCTGAGAAGACTGCTTAAACATCTGGTTGTAGAGAGGGATGAAGTTGTTATAGTTGATATGGAGGCTGGAATAGAACATCTGACAAGGGGTACTGCGGGATCTGTTGATGCATTTATTGTAGTGGTTGAGCCAGGCCAGAGAAGCATACAGACAGCGAGTTTAGTTAGGGAAATGGCAGGAGAACTAGGTGTTAAAAAAGTATTTGTTGTTGCAAATAAGGTTCGCACTGAGGAAGACCTCAATTTCATAAGAAATGTGATAGGCGATATGGAACTTATAGGACATATAACATTCAGTGATGCGATTGTGGAAGCTGACATAAAAGGTATTTCGCCTTACAGTTATTCACCGCAAACAGTTGATGAGGTTAGAAATATCAAGGTCGCAATAGAGAAAGTCCTGGATGCTGGATAAGGGATTTAAAGATTCCATAAGAAGGGAGTTGCTCAGAAGGAGGGACAGGATTCCATCTGAAGTCAGGAGAGTAAAAAACAGATTGATACAGGAGCGGCTTGCTGCTCTTGATGAGTTTAAAAGTGCAAATGTTATATTTTACTTTGCTTCTTTCAGAACAGAAGTTGACACAATTGACATGATAAAAAGATCTCTTCTCGATAGCAAAATCGTATTACTCCCCAAAGTTGACAGAGAAAAACATACGCTTTTACTTTACGAAATAAAGGGCATTGATGAATTATCTCCCGGATATATGGGAATCCCTGAACCTGTTGTTAATACAGAAGAAAGAAAGTTTAGTATCAATAACGTTGATATCATAATAATTCCAGGTGCAGGTTTTGATATATCCGGTAACAGGATTGGATATGGTGCAGGATATTACGATATATTGCTGTCAGGTTTAAAAAAGAGTATACCTGTAATTGCCCCTGCATATGAAGAACAGATTGTTGATTCAATACCGGCCGAGCCACATGATATCAAAATTCACGTTATTATTACTGACAGGCGTGTCATTCGGTGTATTTGAGGAGGGTTTTTGTCAAAAACCTTTTATAACCTTAGTTATTGCTTTTGAGCCTTTGCCATGTCTTCGAGTATTTTTAACTTCGGAATTTCACCTAACGCTATCAATGTATCACCGGCGTTTATTGTATCGCGGAATGTTGGTATGAATTTCAACTCACCTGAAGCCATCTTGATTGCAACAATTAAAACGCCTAAATCTCTGCCTATACCTAATTCATCCATTCTTAGTCCTGCCAATTTGGAGTCAGGATGAACATATATTTCCTCCATCTGGAGGTCTATATTGCCACTCTTTGTAGCAAATTCGATGAAATCTACAACTGCAGGTTTTAATACTTTATGAGCTATCCTGAGGCCACCGATATGGTAAGGCGAGACAACTTTATCAGCACCTGCCCTTAGAAGTTTTTGTTCTGAACCTTCTTCACCTGCCCTTGCAACTATTAAAAGGCCAGGATTTATTCCTTTGGCGCTCAGAACAACATAAAGGTTTTCGGCATCCGTGGGTAGGACGGTTATCAGGCCTTTAGCTTTTTTTATTCCCAGTTCTTTCAGTGTTTCATCATCTGTGGCATCACCTTTGTATATAAGAAGGTCTTCTCTTACTTCTGTGATATTAGGCTCTTTTTCAACAATCACTAAATTTTGATTATTGCTTTTCAATTCCTTGCATATTATTTTGCCCATCCTTCCGTAACCACAAACAATATAGTGATTATTTAATTCCTTGATCTTTTTTTCCAATTTCTTCCTCCCGAATATTTCTTGCAGTTCGCCTTCCAGTATTATTTTTGCGCCTGAACTAAGTGTATAGGCCACTGTGCCTACACCGCCTATTATAAGAATAATTGTAAATAATTTACCATTTAAAGATACGTCATGGACTTCTTTAAAGCCTACGCTTGAGAGGGTTATAATGGTCATATAGATGGAATCGAGTATACCCCATCCCTCTATTATCATATATCCAACTGTACCAAAAGAGATTATAAGAACTATTAGAAACAGAGAAAGCAAAAGTTTTTTCTTGAGTTTTTCCAATGATTTCTAATCTGCCTTTATTATTCGGATCATAAACCAATAATATTATAGAAACAATTTATCATAATTTGTAATTATTATTTTTATGAATCATCTGCAACTTTGACTTATTTTTCAGCTAAATGATAAAATTCAAGTCCCTGGGTAATAATTAGTAGGAGAATTATATGAATCTCAAGAAGATAGAGAAAGGCGTAAGGCTGATCCTCGAAGGCATCGGAGAGAATCTTCAAAGGCCGACTATCAAGGATACCCCCCAACGGGTGGCAAGTATGTATAAAGAGATATTTTCAGGCCTTGAGACCCCTACTGAAGAGATATTAAAACCTATTGAAGGAGAAAGCCACGATGAGATGGTTCTTTTAAAGGACATACCTTTTTATTCGGTATGCGAGCACCACCTGCTCCCCTTTATTGGAAAGGCGCATGTTGCATATATTCCTGGAGCTGGCAAAATTGCCGGTATAGGGGAACTTGCAAAGGCCCTCGAAATCCTTGCTAAAAGGCCTCAGGTGCAGGAACGGCTTACCAGCCAGCTTGCTGACATGATTATGGAAAAGTTAAAGCCAAAGGGTGCTATGGTTATTATTGATGCTGAGCATCTATGCCTTTCAATGAGAGGCATAAAAAAACCCGGTGCAAGGACTGTTACATCAGCAGTAAGAGGACTATTCAGGACCAAAGAGTCTACGAGAGAAGAGTTGCTTGAACTCATTAAAAAGCGTGACTGAAGGTAACAGTTTTAAAAGCATTGACGTATAAAGACTTGTTAACTTAATGACAAAGTAATTCAATAACTTAATACTCGGGAGGAATAAGATGAGTGCGAAGATCATAAGCGGCAAGGAGATCGCCGCCCAGATAAGGGAAGAGCTTAAGAAGGAAGTCGCCGAATTGAAGGAAAAGCATGGAATAGCGCCTGGACTGGTTACCATTCTTGTGGGTCAGAACCCAGCTTCAATAAGCTATGTAACAGGCAAACAGAAAGCTGCACACGAACTGGGTTTTAATTCGATCCAGGATGATCAGCCTGAGAACATTTCCGAAGAGGACCTGCTAAAGCTCGTTGACAAGTACAATAAGGACCCTATGATACACGGTATCCTTGTCCAACTTCCCCTTCCCAAACACATTGATGAAAAGAAGGTTCTAAACGCTATTGATCCTGACAAGGATGTAGATGGCTTTCATCCTGTTAATGTCGGGCGCCTGATGATAGGCGGCGATGAGGCTAAGTTCCTTCCGTGCACTCCTGCAGGAATCCAGGAATTGATTGTACGATCCGGCTTTGAGACCAAAGGTGCCGAAGTTGTTGTTGTAGGACGCTCAAATATAGTGGGCAAGCCTATCGCCAACATTATGCTCCAGAAAGGCAAAGGAGCGAACGCCACAGTCACTGTCGTGCATACCGGTACAAAGAACCTTGAGGCACACTGTAAACGCGCCGATATTCTCATCGTTGCCGCAGGGGTACCGCATCTAGTGAAACCTGAATGGATCAAGCCCGGTGCTTGTGTGATTGACGTTGGTGTCAACCGTGTAGGTGAGAAAATAAGTGAGAAGACGGGGAAACCGGTTGCTATCCTAAAGGGAGACGTTGATTTTGATGCTGCCAAAGAGATAGCCGGGGCTATCACTCCGGTGCCAGGCGGCGTCGGACCGATGACCATTACAATGCTTTTAAAGAATACTGTGAAATCAGCAAAGTATAGTATAAAGTGATCCCCCATAAAGAAAGCCATGGCTTTCCACGGGGCATGCCCGTAAAGAAATTTGCAATTTCCACATCAATAGTCAATAGTCACTTGTCAGTAAATTCAAAAAAAGCCGTGCAGTGCTGGGTAGAGCGGCATCAGATATTTTTCGGTTACAGTTCTTAGCGAAATGAAGCGGCTACAGCCTCGAGTGTCTGACCCCGTAAAACGGGGAAACCCGTCTACGGGGGAGTTTCGAGGCTGTAGCGGAATGAGCTTAGAATAGTCGAAAAATATCGTAGCAAGCGAAAGGTAGTGCTGTCCGGCTTTTACATTACTTACCCTGTAAAGAAGTTTATCATTTCCATGGGGCGTATTTAACTTTTAGGTACATGTATTGCCTTACCATGGACATCCTCAGCAGCCTCCATTATACCTTCTGATAATGTAGGATGTGCATGGATTGTTTCAGCTATGTCCTTAACATTAAGCCCTGTCTTTATTGCAATAGCTGCCTCATGTATAAGGTCTGAGGCATGCGGGCCGATTATATGAGCACCTAAAACCTTGTCTGTAGACTCATCAGAGACTATTTTGACGAAACCTGCTATTTCACCCATTGCATGTGCCTTGCCAAGTGCCCTGAACTGGAAATGACCTGTTCTTACCTTTATCCCTTTCTCCTCTGCCTCAAATTCCCTTAGACCAACAGAACCTATTTCAGGAGAGGTGAATATTGCTGAAGGCACTACACTGTAGTCTATTGTATCATCTCCTCCTGTTGCATTTATTGCTGCAACTATACCACCTTTTGAGGCAACATGGGCAAGCAGTATGCCGCCTGTTACATCACCAATTGCATAAATATTTGTTATGCCGGTCTGCATTTTTTCATTGACAGTTATTTCACCCCTACTGCCCCTATTGATACCAACGTTTTCTATTCCAATATTATCACTGTTTAGAGCCCTTCCTATTGAGACAAGGGTCTTTTCTGTCACTATTTCTTCTCCATTAGACAACCTGGCATTTACCTCGCCATTTTTTACCTTAACATCCTCAACCTTTACGTTTGTATAAAGTTTAATCTTTTTCTTTTTTAATTCCCTCTCCAAGAGCTGTGATATTTCAACATCCTCTGTAGAAACGGCCCGTGGGAGCATTTCTACCATTGTTACTTCAGTGCCTAGTTCAGCAAATATGCAGGCAAATTCACAGCCAATAACACCTGCTCCTACTATTAGAAGGCTCCTCGGAATATCCGTAAGGTTAAGTGCTTCATCACTGGATATGATTCTATTGCCGTCAAATGGAAATATTGGTATCTGTGCAGGTCTCGATCCCGTGGCTATTATTATCCTGTTTGCCTGTATTTTTTCCTTTGAGCCGTCTTTTGTTGTAATCTCTATTTCATCAGGAGATGTGAGTACTCCCCGTCCTTGTTTTAGATTTATCCCCCAGCTCTTAAATAGTCCTCTTATACCCTTTACTTGTGTGTTTACTACTTTATTTTTTCTCTCAATAATCTTTGCAAGATTGGGTACAACTTCACCTTTTAGTTCAATACCAAATTTATCAAGCTGTCTTGCCTTAGAAAGTGCCTCTGATGATGCAACAAGCGCCTTAGTGGGGATGCAACCTCTGTTAAGACATGTGCCCCCTACCTCTGATTCTTCTATTATGGTTACATTTGTACCTGACTGGGCAGCCTTAATCGCTGCAACATATCCTCCAGGCCCAGCTCCAATAATTGCTAATTTCATCTTGCCTCCTATTGAACATATTTTTATACCTAAATTTTTATTATTTCTAAAGATCGAGATACAGATTCACCTGGTTTATACTTTACCTGTTTCTTTAATAAAACCTTTAAAATCATAAATTTACCCCGTAAAAAAAGCCTTCGATGAAATCGGAAGTTAAAAAATATGCCTGCCTGTCGGCAGACAGGTTACAGTAGGTGGTCTAAAGCCACCGACACGCAACACCTTTTTAAAGGGGTTTACAAAATTGAGCAATTATTATCACAGATCTTTCTCCTTTGTCAAGGAAGAACTGGGAACTAAAAAGAAAGTAGGAAGTAGGAAGTGAGGAGTGAGGAGTGAGGAGTGAGGAGTGAGGAGTGAGGAGTAAGGAGTAAGAAGTAAGAAGTAAGAAGTAAGAAGTAAGAAGAAAAGGAAGCATTAAAAGATTTTTATGAAAATAAAAACACTTAGCCGCTAGAAGATAAACGAAACGGGCCTTGTAAAGTAGAAAAGCTTACTTGACAGGGGGGCATCGTAACCGTTTAACTGTTTAAATACTCCTGTGTTTTCATTTACTGCTTACTCCTTACTGCCTACCGCTTACTTTTTTACCATGCGCTATGCGATTGTTAAGAGGACGGTTTTGACATATAAATAAAATAAATGATAAAATTCTGACTCTATAAAACATTTGCATCTGCCCGAAATTTAAACAGTTAGATATATTTAATAAAGATAGAAAAAATTACTCATTTTGTGGGTACATTTACCCCATTAGAAAGACTCGCTACTTGTCCCGTACCCGTAATAGACCAGATGTCTTTCGGGGCTTGAAGCGAGGATAAAATAAATTCTTTTTTGCAAACAAGGGGTTTACCCCGTTTAGAAATTGTTGTTATTTTCTTCTAACGGAGTTTACTGTTATTCCCTTATAATTGTTGTAATAAATATATTAAAATATATATAAAATATAAATAATTAACTATTTAATTACTTGATAGAGCTTAGGATCCGGAAAGGGTAACCCCCGTTTACGGGGTAAATGTCACAATAAACGGAACCGTCTGGAGGATTGAACACAATGACTACTAAAACTGTGCCTCCATGCCAGGCAGCATGCCCTATTTATACAGATGTAAGCAGCTATGTCTCTGCAATTGCAAAAGGCGATATAGAGAAGGCTATTAAGATTATCCGTCAGGTAAACCCATTTCCTTCTGTTTGTGGCAGAATCTGTACTCGGCCGTGTGAGAGCGTATGCAGGCGTGCACAGATAGACAAACCTATTTCCATTGCAGCGCTGAAGCGCTTTGCAGCAGATCATACCAAAGGGCTAAAACTTACTCAGAGGCCTGAACATTTCTACGATGAAAAAGTCGCTATAATAGGGGGTGGCCCAGCCGGCCTAACAGCAGCCCACGATCTTGCATTACTTGGATACAGGGTTACTGTATATGAGGCACAGGATGTACTTGGAGGTATGCTAAGTGAAGGCATTCCTGAATATAGGCTTCCAAAAGATGTGGTTAATGAAGAGATTGATTTTATATTATCCCTCGGTGTTGAGGCTAAGACCGGTTTGGCACTCGGTCGAGATTTTACAATTGAAGAACTTCTTAAAGATTATCAGGCTGTCTTTTTAGCTACGGGTAGTCAAAATAGTTTATTGCCCAAATGTGGTGGTGTAGAACTTACAGGAATTATTACAGCCGTTGAATTTCTAAAACAAGTTAGCAGGGGACAAAGACCGCCTTTAGGTGATCGTGTTTTAGTCGTTGGTGGAGGTCATACAGCAATTGATGCAGCTCGTACTTCTCTTCGTCTGGGCTCTCGAGAGGTTACCATTATTTATCGTCGAACCTTATATGAAATGCCAGCTGGTCGTGCAGAAGTTGAGGATGCAGAGAATGAAGGGATAAAGATTAGGTATCTAACTGCCCCGATTGAATTTTTAGGTAATGGAAATGTTCAAAGGGTTCGGTGTATTGAGATGCAACTCGGTGAGCCAGATGAGTCAGGCAGACGCCGACCTGTACCTATAGAAAAATCGGAATTTGAAATTGAAGCTGATACAGTTATCTTAGCAATTGGTTACATTCCTGATGCAGATGCCTTAAAGAATACCGGGTTAATCTTAGACAAGAATTGTACTGTTATTGTAAAGGATGAGACAGGCAAAACTGATTTAAAAGGTGTTTTTGCTGGTGGTGATGTTGTGAGTGGACCTTCAAGCGTGATTGAAGCTATAGCAGCTGGTAAAAGGACGGCTGAAGCAATACATTGTTATCTCCGCAATCTACCATATAAAAGTGTTGAAAAGCCTTTAGCTTTTGAACCGCTTCAAGAGTATGTAGTTAATTTAATTAATAAATCAAACAGGTATAATATGCCCACTATGCCAATCGAAAAACGCCTCGACAATTTTAACGAGGTAGAACAGGGCTATAATTGGGATGAAGCAGTAAAGGAAGCACAATGCTGTTTAAACTGCGGTGCAGGTGCACTCGTTTCAGAGAATTGTGCAGCCTGTCTTAACTGTGTTCGTATATGTCCTTATGGAGTGCCAACTCCAGGCAAAGAAATAGTTAAAATAGATATAAGTCAATGTCAGGCCTGTGGGATTTGTGCATCAGAATGTCCAGCATTAGCAATAAACTTAAAACTTGAGACCATGGAAGAAGCACGTACTGCACTGGAAAAGGTTATAGATCTTGATAAGCAAGAGATTCAGGAAATATTTATAATTGGCTTTTACTGTAAATACAAGTTACCTGCCGATCCCCCGAGCAGCGGAGATGGTGTGCACTGGCTGGGAAAACTTTGCACAGGTCGGCTGGATGCTTTTCAGCTAATTTATCCTTTTGAATTGGGTGCTGATGGTGTGGCAGTACACATGTGTCCTGATCAGGAATGCCGTTTTAGGGATGGAAGTCGGTGGTTACTTGCACGTATAGAAAAGGCCAAAAAGATATTAGATGAGATTGGTTTAGGTGCGGGGCGACTGAATATAATCTCAGAGAGTAAAGATGTCTCTGAATTCAGAAAGAGTCTTGAGTCCTTAGGTATAAATCCTATAAAAATGGGAAAGAAGGTGAGAGAATGATTGTTGCTGAGGTTAAACCCTTTGAAGAGATAAAAGATATGCTTAAAGATTATAAGAAAGTTCTAATTGTGGGTTGTGGTACCTGTGTTACTGTATGTCTTAGTGGTGGCGAGAGGCAGGTTGAATTGTTGGCGTCAGCTATCCGAATGGCAAGAAAAATAGACGGTGATGAAATCATTGTGGAGGAACGGACAATACCCAGGCAATGTGATACAGAATTCATTAATCAGTTAGAGGATGAGGCTTCTCAATACGACGCAATCCTCTCAATGGGTTGTGGCGCAGGTGTCCAGGGTATTGCTGAGCGATTTAAGAATATCCCTGTTTTACCAGCACTTAACACCAAGTTCATTGGAATTTCTGACGTAAAGGGCACATGGGTTGAAGCGTGTGCAGCATGTGGTGACTGTATCCTTGCTTTGACTGGTGGAATCTGCCCTGTTACAACGTGTTCCAAGGGACTTTTAAATGGCCCATGTGGTGGAACAAAGAATGGGAAATGTGAGGTAAACCCTGAAATTCCATGTGCCTGGGTAAGGATTTACGAAAGACGTAAAGAATTAGGTAAACTTGACGACTTCAAAAAGACAATCGGCTCAAAAGATTGGTCAAAGGGACAAAAACCGGGCAGCTACAAGGTAAGTGCATAAGGTTGCAAATAAACGATATTAAGAGTTATGATATGCACTCAAGACACCAAAGTTAATGTGTAACTGATAAGCACTATAATCCTACTTTTCTAAAGGAGAGACATGAGTAGTTACAATAAAATATAAAATACGATGTGAGGGAAAATGATATTAACAAAGAAACGGGAATTAAATGAAGTGTTGGAAAACATAAAAAATTACAAGAGAGTTTTTCTCTTAGGATGTTCTGAGTGTGCAACTTTGTGCAAAACAGGAGGAGAACCTGAGCTTAAGGCAATGAAGGAGGCCCTGGAATCAGAAGGAAAAGATGTAACAGGAATATTTGCCGCAAAGACAGGTTGTCAGGTACTTGGAACAAAATTAGAGCTTAAACCATTTAAGGAAGTTATAAATAAAGCCGATTGCATAATTGTTATGTCCTGCGGTGCCGGTACACAGACAGCAGCGGAGTTATACGAAGACAAGCCTGTCTTTCCTTCAAATGACAGTATGTTCCTTGCTAACATGACAAGACTTCAGGTATTTGATGAAAGATGTTCACTGTGTGGTAAATGTATACTGGATAAGACAGGAGGGATCTGCCCGATAACAAGATGTGCTAAAAGCTTGCTTAACGGCCCGTGCGGAGGTTCTCAGGGCGGTAAATGTGAGATTTCACCCAGCATGCCCTGTGCCTGGCAGCTCATTATTGAGCGTCTCTCCAGGATTGGATGCCTCGATAATCTGGAGGATATTATGATCCCAAAAAACTGGGACCCAAGCCTCACTCAACAGTGAGGCATAAATTAAAAGAGGTTAGTGGATTATGAAAGCGGGAAGCAATCTTGAAAAGGTTTTAGAAGGCGGCTATTTCGCTGTAACTGCAGAAGTGGGCCCCCCAAAAGGTACTTCAGCAAAAGTCATCCAGAGGAAAGGTGAACTCCTCAAATCTTATTGTGATGCTATGAATGTAACGGACAATCAAACGGCCATTGTCCGTATGTCAAGTATGAGCGGCTGTATCCTCCTAAAGGAGATGGGGGTTGATCCCGTAATGCAGATGGTGGTCAGGGACCGGAACCGGATAGCTATCCAAAGTGACATCCTGGGTGCAGTTGCCTTAGGGATTCAAAATGTACTATGTCTTTCAGGTGACCATCAAAGATTTGGCAACCATCCTACAGCTAAAGGTGTCTATGATATTGATTCTATTCAACTCATTCAAACCCTTAAGACCATGAGGGACGAAAAAAAATTTCTGTGCGGCGATGATATCTCTGGCGAAGTTCGCCTGCTTATAGGTGCGGTTGAGAATCCATTTGCTGATCCCTTTGAGTACAGGATCAAGAGGCTGGCCAAAAAGGTAAAGGCTGGTGCAGACTTCATTCAAACTCAGTCTGTCTTTGATGTAGGTAAATTTGTCAAGTGGATGAAGATGGTGGTGGATCAGGGATTGGATAAACAGGTTCACATTCTTGCTGGTGTAATACCGATAAAATCTGTTGGAATGGCTCGCTATATGAAAGATAATGTATCAGGAATTAGTGTACCGGATGAGATATTGACCCGTATGGAGGAGGCCAAGGATGCAAAAGAAGAAGGGGTAAAAATATCTCTGGAGATCATCGACCAACTCAAAGAGATTAATGGTATACATGGCATCCATATCATGGCCGTAGCCTGGGAAGATATTGTACCAATTATTGTAGAAAGGGCTGACTTACTACCAAGACCGATTATTTAACAGTTTAGAAAAGAACAGACCCTCACTTAACCCATTCGCAAAAGGGGAAAGGCAGGTCTTGGGTATAAGGAGGATATGATGAGTGCGAAAATATTGGTTGTTGATGATGATCCCGATGTCTTGGATGCTATCAGTATTGTTCTTGAAGCCAAAGGCTATAAGGTAATCACGGCTCGGGACGGAATAGAGGGCCTTAACAAGCTGAAAGAGGAAAAACCCGACTTGATGATTTTGGATCTTCTCATGCCTAATCTGGATGGATTTGGTGTATGTAAAGAGTTAAAAGATCCTCGATGGGCTAAGTACTCCTATATACCCATCATCATTTTGAGCAGTGTAAGGGAAGAGGCCAGCCGTCGCCGGTATGAATTAGAAACGGGGTTGCAACTCGATGTTGATGATTATGTAGAAAAACCTATTGAACATAATATTTTATTGGAACGTGCAGAGAAAATCCTCAAGAAAGCAGGCAAGGTTTAAAATCCTTTTTGGGGGAAGACATGGAGAAAAAGAAAATCTTATTAGTAGAGGATGATGTAGAATTTGCAGAGGCAACCAAGCTCATTTTAGAAAGTAAATCATATGATGTGACTCTAGCCTATGACGGGCAGGAAGGGCTTGAAAAAGTCAAAACAGAAAAGCCCGAATTAATCATTTTAGATGTCATGATGCCCGAGATGGATGGCTATGAAGTCTGTGCTAAGCTTAAAGCTGACCCCAAATATGGACGTATCCCCGTTCTTCTATTGACTGCTGTAGGTGAGGCCATACCTACTACAAAATATACCAAGGAAATGGGCATGAAAACCGAGGCTGATGACTACATTCCCAAACCCGTAGAGCCTGTGGAGTTGGTACAAAGAGTTGAAAATCTTTTCAGAAATTTCTATGGGGGAAAACCTTGAACCTGGTTTACCAAAACAATATCGGTTCCTGTCATTCCTGTGAAAACAGGAATCCAGAGTTTTCGCAAATGTAGCATCTGTATTCCCGCTGGAGTTTATCCAATACTGCGATACGGGGCGGGAATGACATCTGGAGACCTGGTATTATTGGGGATTGTAAAGTTTGGAACTAATAGGATTTTATTATTAAGGAAGAAATATGCCTTATAGAGTAATAAAAGAATCATTAAATCCTGTAATTGACAGCCTGTCTGATGGGATACTGGTTACCGATGTGCAGGGCAAGGTTATCCTATATAATAAAAAGGCTGAAGCTTTGCTGGATATAACGGAAAATGCTGCCCTGGATCAGCCGGTCCAAGATCACATTAGAAATGAAGCGTTAGTTGGAATTATAACCAAGATATTGAAGCATGATGTGACCAATCATGCTGAAGAAGTATGCCTCTTGGATACAGGTACTGCCAGGCTCAGCATTCATGTCAACCCTGTTAGAGATGCGAGTGGATTAATTATTGGATCGGTGACTTTGCTCCATGACGTCGGACAAATCAGTGCTATAGACAAAATCAAGTCTAATTTTTTGTCCATGGTTTCTCATCAATTAAAATCCCCTTTGAGCTCTACTTTGCTTCAAACATCTATCCTTCTGGGTGGTGTAGTAGGAGAGGTCAATGAGAAACAGAGAGATTTACTTCAAAAAGTCAAGGCCAAGATAAAGGGAATGACTGAATTGGTTAATGATATCCTGGATGTCTGCTTTATCGAAGAAGGAGGACATGTCTCGCAGATTGAACCCATGAATCTCTCTGAGATTTTGCAAAGAGCTATTGAGGTTATACAACCCCAGGCCCAGGATAAGGGTATTGAACATCAGGTAACCATGGAAGATAAACTTCCTTTATTTTGTGGGAATAAAAGCGCTATGGAGGCCATGTTTATTAATCTCATTAGTAATAGCATTAAATACACACATTCAGGTGGTAAGGTTAACATCGAGCTAAAAAAGGAAGCAGAACATATTCAGGTAAAGGTTTCTGATACCGGAATAGGCATTTTAGACAGTGATATGCTTCGTATTTTTGATAAATTCTACCGGGAAAAATCGGAGAGGACAAAAGATATTAGCGGTACAGGCTTGGGCCTTTCAATTGTTAAAAGCGTTGTTGATGCCCACCATGGCTCAATACGTGTAGAAAGTAAGGTAGGGGAGGGTACCATATTTACCGTTTTACTTCCCACATGTTAGATTGAGGATGTTAAGAGAAGATTTGTAATTAAAGAATCAGTCAACAAAAGGAGTATGACGAGATGGGATTCAGGGAGGTTTTAGATTCCGGCAAGTTTCTTATAACGGCAGAGATAGGGCCGGTGAAGGGAACAGAAGTAGATGGATTATTAGAAGAGGCAGAGCTTATTAAAGGAAAGGTAGATGCCATTAATGTTACGGATCTTCAGAGTTCTGTCCTGCGATTAGGTTCAATGGCGGTTTGCCATCTACTGAAAGATCGCGGAATTGATCCAATATTACAGCTAACATGCAGGGATAGAAACAGGCTGGCTCTACAATCAGATCTGTTAAGTGCTTGGGTTTTGGGCATCAGGAATGTGTTAGCCTTAACCGGAGATCATCCAACATTGGGCGATCACCCTCAGGCGATGCCTGTTTTTGATTTAGATTCTGTGAGCCTGTTAAGGGTGATAGGCAGGCTTAATGAAGGCTTTGATATGGCCGGAAACCAGCTAAAGGGTGCTCCGGACTTCTTTCCCGGTGCAGTAGTAAATCCAGGAGCCGACACAGGTGCTGCACTTGAAATGCAGATCATCAAGATGGAAAAGAAAATTGAAGCAGGTGCAAGATTCATTCAAACCCAGGGAATATTTGACCTGGATCTCTTCGAAAGATTTATGAAGCGAATAGAGGGCTTTAAGACCCCAGTATTGGGTGGTGTCATATTGCTCAAGTCAGCCGGTATGGCAAGGTTTATGAATAAAAATGTTGCCGGTGTATTTGTACCCGAACCTCTTATTAAAGAAATGGAAGAGACAAAAGATAAGGTCAAAACCAGTGTCGAGATAGCTGCAAGGCTGATTAAGGGAATGAAGGATCTTTGTGCAGGAGTTCATATCATGGCTATTGGCTGGGAGAAAAGGATTCCCATGGTCCTGGAGGAGGCTAGATTATAAAGGCTGGACATTTTCCGTGCAGACCATGCATAAGGTAGCGATTATAGGTGCGGGGGTTGTGGGGACTGCCATGGGTTATCTCCTGAAGGAAAGTGGTTATAAAGTTGCAGGTATTGCAAGCCGGACTCTTGAATCGGCAAAAAAGGCAAGTGAGTTCATAGGGGAGGGCAGAACATCAACAGACCTTATATCTGTTGCTAATAAGGCAGATATAGTTTTTATAACTACACCTGACAGCGCCATAGAGGAAGTTTGCACTAAATTGGCCTCGGAGGGGGGATTCAATCCAGGGGTTGTCGTTTTTCATATGAGCGGTGCTTTATCATCAGAGGTTTTAAAGTCTGCTAGAAATGTTGGCGCTAAGGTTGCATCTTTTCACCCCCTCCAGAGCCTGGCAGGTGTAAGTGAGGCAGTAAAAAATCTTCAAGGTTCATATTTCTGTATTGAGGGTGATGAGGAAGCACTTTTTGCTGCAAGGGAGATAGTAACTGCCATTGGCGGAAAGGAATTAACCCTGGGGGTTGATAAGAAGCCCTTATATCATGCAGGGGCATCAGTAGCCTCGAATTTCCTTGTGTCTACCGTTGGATTTGGACTGGACCTCTTCGAGTTAGCAGGTATCAACCGGCAGGATTCCCTTAACGCCCTTATGCCATTGATAAAAGGGACAGTAACAAATATTGAAAGCCTTCGTATCCCCGCAGCACTTACAGGTCCTATTTCAAGAGGAGATACAGGAATTGTCGAAGATCATCTGAAAGCAATATCAAATTACAGCCCCGGCATGGTAAAACTGTACTCTGAACTTGGAAGATATACTGTCAAGATAGCAATTGAGAAGGGAACTATAAATAATGATGAAGCAGCGAAATTACTTTCATTATTTGATAAGTATCAATAAGTTAAAAGTGAACTCCTTAACCTATTCTTTTAGCGAACTAAAAGGTTACGTCTTTCGGTTACGATGCCCGTTTCGGTTATCGGTTACGTCTGTCGTCTTTTATGTCCTATGTATTTATACTTAGTCTTTACCCGCCTTTAGTTTTCAATATTCAATATTCAATTTTCAATTAACGAATTACTGCCTACTGCTTACTTCCTACTCCTTACTTTTCACTTCTCACCCCTTACTCCTTATTCTTAAATGTGCGCATACCTGCGAAAGGGATTCAGTGAGTTAAGAATTCTAAGGCTGGTAAGCTGATTTATCCCCGATATCATAGTGCATGGGCTGGAAGACTTTTCGGAACATGAAGAAAACGAGCATTACTGCTATCAAAGCTAAACCAAAAGTAGCACTTTTTGGATTTAAAGCACCGATAGAATAAAGGAAAATATATGCCGGCATAATTATGGCAAGCATATAGCCTTCGTATAGTCTGAAACAGAATGCCTCTTTTGCAGTTACAAATCCGAGACAAAGCGAAAGAGGTATCATAAGAATAGTGCTTGTTGGAACCCTAAATAAAGTTATTGCTGGATTGCCCTTGCCTATTATTGAGAGAAAAACAAGGCATAAAACAGCAACATAATATATTTTCTTCAGCATCCTGTAATAACTTCCAACATATAAATGAATAAAAAATACACTAAGGCCAACACTGAAAAAAATCATTAAAAGCAGGATGTTCATACTATAGCCTGATATTATCGTCTGATAATTTTGTATATCAGTACTGACAGTACTTTTAATCGCAAGTAAAGCTGTAATACTGATTATGAGAGTAGAAATAAATATACCTGTCCTGTAAAAGAATACAGTTATTTTGTCCTGTCTTGTCAGAGGTTGAAATGGATATTTCTCGCCCATATAAAAGTATAACATATAATAAAGTATCTTTTTATTCTTGCTTATTATCGCACTGATAGTTTGGTACGAAATTATTCGGGATAAAGCAGCTTAAGGAAATAACCAAGCACCAAATTCCAAATAATAACCAATGACCAATGACTCGGTGTCCTTTGTTCTTTGCGAACTAAAAGGTTACGTCATACGGTTACGGTAACGATGCCCGTTTACTCATCGCATGGCGCATGGCGCTCGGCGCATGGTGTTCTTAATTACTGCTTACTTCCTACTTCTTATTCCTTTTTCTTTGCCCCTTGCTCCCTGCACCCTGCTCCTTGCCTTTCAGTGCCTACTGCTTACTTCCTACTCCTTACTTTTTACTCCTTACTCCTCACTCCGTACTTTTCTTTCGACCTAGTGACCAATGACTATATAGTGAAATTTTTTTAAAAGGAAGTTATAATTTGTTAGAAAATGAATATTAGAAAATGAATATAGGAATAGACAAATCAAGGAGAAGGGCATGCCTAAGGTGACAGTGCAAGACTTTTTAAAGAAGAAAACAGAAGGTAAGAAGATAACGATGATAACGGCATATGACTATCCATTTGCCAGGATAGTAGATGAGGCTGGTGTTGACGGGATTCTCGTTGGCGATTCCCTTGGCATGGTTGTCCAGGGACTGGAAAACACCCTGCAAGTGACAATGGATGAGATGATCTATCATACAAGACTTGTATCGCGTGCTGTGGTGAATGCGATTGTAATCGGAGATATGCCGTTTATGTCCTACCAGGCAAGCATTGAAGATGCTATAAGGAATGCAGGGAGATTTTTAAAAGAGGCAGGGGCTTCTGCTGTAAAACTCGAAGGAGGGGCAGAAATAAAGGAACATATAAGGGCCCTTACAAAGTCCGATATCCCTGTAATGGCTCATATTGGACTGACACCACAGTCAATCCATAGAATGGGAGGATACAAGGTTCAGGGGAAGACAGAAGAGGCAGCGAGGAGATTGATTGAAGAAGCCCATATAGCAGAAGAAGCCGGTGCCTTTGCTCTCATTTTAGAAGCAATACCCGTAAAGCTTGCAAAGCAGATTACAGGGGAGCTTTCAATACCGACAATAGGAATAGGTGCAGGGCCTTATTGTGACGGACAGGTGCTTGTGTTGCATGATGTTGTTGGCATGTTCGAAAGATTTGTACCAAAATTCGTTAAACGCTATGCAAATCTAAAAGAAGAAGCCCTCGCGGCAGTTAAGAAATATAAAGAAGAGGTTGAAAAGGGTATATTTCCATCTGAAGAGCATGGTTTTAAATAAAATAAGGAAATAAATAAATATATTTATTATTATTAGAGATATTGATTAGCTACTTATATATTGGTATAATCCAGTAGGAATGAATCAGAATGGCTAATTATACCGGCTATCTAATAAAATAATGATTAACTATATAAAAAGAAGCCTGAGCATAAAAATCCTCCTTGCCCTGTTTCTGAGTGTTTCTCTAATTATGATAGCTGTTATATTTTTTACGGTAAAAAATCAAATTAAAGAGATGCTGAATCAGATGAAAATCGAAACCGAACAGGCCTCGGAATCTATTTATACAGGTATTAAATACCCGATGTCTATTGGTGACAGCCAAGCTGTAGAAAAACAGCTTCTTATGATAAGAGAGAGAATGAAAGACATAATGGTATTCATATGCGATAACAACTTGGACATTGTCTTTGCATGTCATGAGAATATGTTAAAAGACAATTTAAGCAGTTATATTAATAATAAGGAAGCCTTGCAAGGTTTGAGATATGCTATTGAACGAGGAAAACATGAGGGCAGGCTATTTGAAGAATATTTCAAAGGTAAAAGAAATATTATTCATGTCCATCCTATTCTTAATCAGGAAGATTGTTATCATTGTCATGGTTCTTCCAGCAAGGTACTGGGGGCGATTGTAATAAAAAAATCTACAGACAGAAATTATGCTGCTATAGCAAATATAAGGGATACCAATACAATCATAAGCATTCTGGGTATATGCTCAATCATTGTAATAGCATATACGCTGCTGGCCAGGCTTATAAGCAGGCCTATTGATACCCTTGCGAATGACATAAGAATACTGCCACAGAAAATTTCCGATGGTTCAGGTATTACTGTATCTGAAAGTAAGCGTTTTGATGAGATAGGAGACCTTCAGAGTTCTTTTATTGATATGGCTCTGGAAATAGAGGAAAAAAACCGTGCTGTAGAGAAATCAAGGGCCGAGCTTGTAATCGCAAACAAGGAACTTGAGGCATTTGCATATTCTGTCTCGCATGACCTCAGGGCCCCTTTAAGGAATATTGACGGATTCTCAAAAATACTTTTAGATGATTTTCCTGATGCACTTGATGATAGGGCAAAACACTTCCTTAAGAGGATAAGAAATGGCACGATGAGAATGTCATTACTGATAGATGATATGCTGACTTTTTCAAGAATAGGCAGGGCTGAAATACAGTTAAGGAGGACAAATCTCAATGATGTTGTAAAAAGCGTTTTAGGATATTATAAAAATGAAATTGAGGGAAAAAATGTCTCTATCCATGTGGAGAACCTTCCTGTGGTAAAATGCGACTCAATAATGATGCAAAGCGTTTTTTCCAATCTTATATCAAATGCATTGAAATTTACTGTCCATAATGAAAAACCTGAAATTGTTATAGGATATGACAGTACGAATAAGGTAGTATTTGTCAAAGACAATGGTATAGGTTTTGACATGCAGTATCACGAGAAGATCTTCCAGGTGTTCCAGAGACTTCATCTGCCAGAAGAATATGAGGGAACCGGTATCGGGCTTGCCATAGTAAAAAGGGTTATAGATCGTCACAAAGGCAGTATATGGGCAGAATCTGAGTTAAATAAAAGTGCAACATTTTTTGTAAAATTTCCTGATTAAAAGGAGGGTAAAATGATAACGATAAGCAAGTTTGTTAATATATTACTTGTTGAAGATAATCCTGATGATGTGGAGCTAACGTTGCATGCCCTGAAAAAAAGCAATATCCTGAATCCAGTGGATGTTGTTCGTGACGGTCAGGAGGCAGTAGATTACCTTTTCTACCAGGGAAAATATTCTCATTCTACTCACAAAATGCCACAACTTATACTGCTTGACCTGAAATTACCCAAGGTTGACGGCATCGAGATTCTTAACAAATTGAAAAGCGACAGAAAGCGTAAGCTTATACCGGTTGTGGTTCTTACTTCCTCAAAGGAGGAAAGCGATCTTGTAAGAAGCTATGACATTGGTGTTAATAGCTATATCAGAAAACCTGTTGATTTCGACCAGTTTGTCGAAACAGTCAAACAGGTGGGTTTTTACTGGCTGTTAATAAATGAACAGCCTCATCTTGCATAACTTATGAATTATGGAGAAAAGAAACTAAGGATTTTTTTTCTTGAAGACAATCTTGACGATATAGAGCTTGAGCTATATCAGCTTAATAAGGCAGGAATTGATTTTGAGTATGAAGTTGCGAGGGACCGGGAAGAATTCCTGAAGAAGATACCTGATTATGGTGCTGATATTATTCTTGCTGATTATTCGCTGCCTGATATTACCGGGATTGAAGCCATTGAGATATGCAAGGAGCTGGGTTTAGATGTACCTGTTATTTTTATAACAGGTGAGGGTAATGAACTTATAGCTGTTGACAGCCTCAGGCTCGGTGCAACCGATTATATTATAAAAAGAAATATTGCCGGCCTTCCCGCAAGGATTAAGAGGGCGCTTAATATATGGTCTGACCATAAAGCCAGGGAAAGGGCTGAAGCAGAGGAGCGCAGACTTCAGGTGCTCCTCTATGAAACACAGAAGATGGAGGCTATTGGAAGGCTTGCTGGAGGTATAGCCCACGACTTTAATAACATACTTACTGGTATCTTGGGGTTCTCAGAAATATGCCTGAGTGATATCCCTGAAGATTCGAATATACGCACTAAAATAAATTCGATAAGCTCACTGTCCCGAAGAGGTGCTGACCTGGTAAAACAGTTACTTATTTTCAGCAGGAAGATGCCGTTGGAGTTCAATATAGTTAATTTTAACTCTTTTATAAAGGAAACCTTGCATTTTTTAAATCGTATAGTCGAGGAGACAATCGAGGTTAAATTAGATATCGAGAAAGATGTTTTTAATATAAAATGTGACACAGGACAATTTACACAGGTAGTAATGAATCTTATTTTAAATGCCCGTGATGCCATGGATGGAAAAGGCGTTATAACAATAAAGACCGAAAAGTGTGTTCTGACAGATGATCTTCTGCAGTTAAAACCCGAAGGATACTGTAACGAATATATATGTTTTTCTGTATCAGATACTGGTACAGGCATAGATTTAGATGACATTCAAAAAATATTTGATCCTTTTTTTACTACTAAGGAGTTAGATAAGGGGACAGGCCTCGGCCTTTCAATTGTGCATTCAGTGGTAAATTCACACGGGGGTTTCATCAAGGTTTTTAGTAAAAAGGATGTTGGTACGGCCTTTAAGATTTATCTGCCTATATGTGAGTTAAGTAAGCTTGAACAAAAGCCTCTATATTACAAAAAATTTGATAGAGGGGATATAGAAAAAATCTCCGGGAATGAGACTGTTCTATTTGCCGAAGATGAAGATGTTATAAGAGATCTCTTCAGTTTCGGACTGTCCAATTTAGGTTACAATGTAGTAGTTGCAAAGAATGGTGATGAAGCCTTTGAAATATACAGATCTGGACATCAGAAAATTGATATTGTAGTTTCTGATATGCTCATGCCTATCAAGGGCGGAGTAGAACTATTTAAAGAACTGGAATCAATAAATCCTGATATTAAGTTTATTCTTTTAACAGGCTACAGTCTTGCTGGTCAGGACGAAAATGCACTGAAGAAGATGAAAGCGATTCAGACAAAACCATGCACACCCAGAAAGATTGCCAGCCTGATGAGAGAAATTTTAGGGGGTGAACCCCGTTAGAGAACATAGTTCTCTAACGGCGCAGACAGTGGCATTATACTACCTTCATTTTTAATAAGGTAATTAGCACCGATTTTATAGGTAGTTTTCTATAACAAGGTAAAGGACAATAAGGTGGATAGATGATTCCAAAAGTATTGGCTTTGATTTTAGCAGGAGGAAAAGGCGAGAGGCTCTTTCCTCTTACTGTTGATCGTTCAAAACCAGCAGTTCCTATTGGAGGGAGATATCGCATAGTTGATTTTGTACTCAGCAACTTAATCAATTCCAGAATATTTTCGGTCTATCTCCTTGTTCAATACAAATCACAGTCCTTGATAGAACATATTAGAAAAAACTGGATGTTCACGTCTGTTGCCAAAGACCATTTTGTTGCCCTTGTGCCACCACAGATGAGAATGGGACCAGACTGGTTTCAGGGTACTGCAGATGCGGTGTTCCAGAATATTAACCTTATACGCCAGCAAAATCCAGCAATAGTTGCTATTTTTGGAGCAGACCACATATACCGTATGGATATTCGCCAGATGATACAATTCCATATTGAAAATGACGCAATCGCTACTATTGCAGCTCGACCGGTTCCAATAGAAGTTGCAAGGTCGTTAGGTATTATCTCAACTGAGGAAAATGGAAGGATTGTCGGCTTCCAGGAGAAGCCTAAAAAACCCCAACCCATGCCTGGTGACCCTGATCGCGTTTATGCCTCAATGGGAAATTACATATTTAATGCAGATACACTTATAGATGTTCTTGCAGATGCGCAGAGGAAGAAACAGCATGACTTCGGCGGCTATGTAATGCCCGGTTTAGTCAAGTCAAAAAGACTTTTTGCTTACAATTTCGAGTCAAACCTTATTCCAGGGATTAAATCCTACGAGGAGGTTGGATACTGGAGGGATGTTGGAACCATTCCTGCATACTGGCAGGCCAATATGGATATGCTCGGCAAACAACCTCTTTTTGAACTTGATAACAGGGACTGGCTTATACATCCTGCAAGCTACGAAGGCCCTGCAGCAAAATTTTTTGATTCAGAGATTATAAACAGTTTTGTTGCAGAAGGGGTCGTGGTCCATAATGCAAAAATAAAAAATTCAATTATCAGGGGAGGCGTGTTAATTGAAGATGATGTAGAAGTAGAAGATTCAATAATTATGGATCATGTTGTACTAAAAAAGGGCTCAAAGTTCAGGAATGTGATTATCGACAAATTGAATGTCCTTGAAGAAGGTGTTAAGATTGGATTTGATATAGAGGCTGATCGTTTCAAATGTCATATTGATCCTTCCGGAATCAGGATCCTGCCAAGGGGTAAAAGATACGTTTCAAGGATGGTTAAATAATATTCAGGTACTTTTTATTTCTTCTGAATCTTCCAGTATCTCAATTCTTATCTTTAAAATGCGTCGGCCTTTCATACTGATGATTGTGAACTTATGTGTTTCGGTATTAAAACTGTCACCGACAGAAGGAACTCTCTGGAGGCTGGAAAGAAGAAAACCTCCAATTGTATCATATTCGATGGATTCAGGAATCTTGAAATTATAATCTTCATTAAGGTCCCTTATCGCCAGAGAAGCATCTACTAGCGTTACCCCGTTTTTGAGTATCTGCACAGGGCTTTCAATATCATATTCATCCCTTATTTCTCCAACAATTTCCTCAAGCAGGTCCTCGATTGTTACAATGCCCGCTACTGATCCATATTCATCTATTACGATCGCCATATGCTGTCTTTTCTTCTGCATTTCCCTCATCAGGACACTAATCTTCATGGTTTCCGGTACGAACAGGGCATAATGTAAGAGTCTTGGAATTACAATCTCTCTTTTGTATGCAAGTTCATTGAAGACGTCTTTACTGTAAAGTATACCTTTAATATCTGACCTGTCCTTGTCATATACAGGGTATCTTGAGAGGTTTTCTTCTGAGATTGTTTTAATAACGACTTCAGGCGACTCTCTTATATTGAAAGAAACCATTTCAGTAATAGGTACCATTACTCCTTTAACGGATATGTCAGTAAACCGGAAAACACTGTGAATCAATTCCTGCTCTGTTGGGCCGAATATACCCCGGTCTTTAACCTCTTCTATTAAAAGTTTGATCTCTTCCTCGCTGATGAATGAACGTTCAGAGAATGACTTTGCTCCGAATGGTTTCAGAAAAAAGTTACTGCTTGTTGTCAATATGTTCACGAAAAATGATGAAATTTTTGATATGAACGATATCGGTTCTGCAACGAAAAGCCCGATTTTTTCGGGATGTCTCAAGGCTATTGACTTAGGTACCAGTTCACCAATGATTATGGAAAGATATGAGATGATGAAGACCATGATACCTATAGAAATGGCCTCGGCTCCTTTTGAAATAAAGGGGACAGGAATGTTGGCAATAATGGGTTTTAAGGTTTTTACTGCCGCAGCGCCTCCGATGGCAGATGCAAGTGCACCCATAACAGTTACGCCTACCTGGACTGTGGCAAGAAACCTGTCAGGCTCTGCCTGAAGCTTATTAAGTTTTTCCGCCTTTCGGCTGCCTTTCTCTAATAGGTTTTTTACATAAGATTTACGTGAAGTAACAACGGCGATTTCTGATGCTGAGAAGAATCCGTTAAATATAATAAAAACAAGGATAAATATTATTTCGAGTACCATTACTGATTGTAAATATTATTATACACGATTTGATGCCTGTTGAACCTTTTTTTTGCATCTATTTAAAATTATAGCGAAATAAGCAAGTTTGACTATATAACCAAAGATAGATTATATTTCCCAAAAGGATAAATAATACATCCTGTATTATATTGAATATTTTAATTAAGTTAACCAGAAAAGGAGAAATTAATGCAACCATTCTTTTTAAAGGCTAAAACCATATCTGATGCATGGTTTCAGTTGATTTATAATATATTTGATAATGCCTATATACAGGAGATACAGAGAGGTTCGTTTGAAAAAGAACAGTACCGGCTTCAATATCCAGGTATTGCCGTGTATATTGAACATCCAAGCGAGGATATGATTCCAACAATGCCACCTGGTTCGGGGTTGCCTGCTCCCACTACTATGGAATATATAGAAGACTATTTTGTGAATTACTTAATGAATCCAGAGCTATCCGAAAACGAAACATATAAATATGCAAGCAGAATACACTATCCAATGCCAAACGGGGGCACCCAGCTCGAGAGGGTGATAAAAGTGCTCAAAGAGGCCCCTCTTACCAATCATGCTGTTGTTGAAATAGGGACTCCAGAGGACCATGATATTTGTTTTGGAAACGATGGCAAGCTTGATCCTCCTTGCCTGAGGCTTTTAGATTTCAAGGCTATCCCTGTAGAGGATGACCTGGTTCTTACAGTAAGCTGCTATTTTCGTTCCTGGGATCTCTGGGCGGGGTTCCCGACAAATCTTGGCGGTATCGAGCTTCTTAAAAAATTTGTAGCTATGGAAAGCAGAATCAATAATGGTCCTATATGTGCATACAGTGCCGGTGCTCATATTTACGGCTATCAGGAGGATCTCGCCAGGTTGAGAACTCTCAGATTAAAGAAAACCTGAAAGCCTTAACTTTCAGTGTGCTCCTCCATGAATCAAGGGTTTAAATCTAAAAGCCTGAACCCTTTCCGATATATGGCAGGCTTCACAGTCTTCCCTTTTCAAATTTACTTTTATGTATTTTCTGTCTGTTGTCTTGACATGTAATTCACCCGGACCGTGGCAGACCTCACAGCCAGCGCCCTTCAGATGCGGCGTTTTTTCAGGACTGATGAAACCACCTGCCTTGCCATATCCTGTTGTGTGGCAGTTATAGCATTTTTTAATCTCTTTTTCGGTCAGATTTTTTTTAACCCTTTCTATACTCTGAAATGACTTGCTCTTTTTTGCATATTTAAAAAAGTTTTCGTATTCCGAGGGATGGCAGTCCTTGCAGGCATCGGTACCGACATACTTAATGATTTTATTTTTGTTTTTACCATAACTTGGAGGAATGAATATTATAGTTATAGCAAATAGTATGATTACAGCACTTTGCAAAAGATACCTTATTAAGATTTCAGATAGTTTATACATATAAAAACCTCCATATTTCAGGCTGATTGAATTATAATAAAGTTTATAAACATATTTTAATCAATTTTCCCTTATTATATAAAAAATTTCAACAAATCTTTGTTATATTAAACTAAACTGGACTGAGGTTTGTTCTGGGTTGGGAAATATCAGCTTCAGTATTAATCTTGCATATAAAATGAGGTAAAACCAAATGGCATTTGTAATTGCAGTAGCAGGTAAGGGCGGAACAGGTAAAACCAGTATCGCAGGGCTGACAGTAAAGTATCTTATGGAAAGGAAGAAGAAACCTGTACTTGCAGTCGATGCTGACAGTAATTCATGTCTGAATGAGGCATTGGGTGTTGAAGTTCATGCCACGATAGGTAACCTGAGAGAAGAGTCTTTACAGACAATCAGAAGCGGGACAGAAAGGCCCGGTGGCATGTCCATGGAACAGCTCTTCGATTACCAGGTTCAACAGTCAATCATTGAGTCAAAGGGAGTTGACCTGATAGTTATGGGAAGGCCTGAGGGACCTGGATGCTACTGTGCTGCCAATTACATAATCAGGAAGTATACAGACAAGCTTGCAGAAACATATCCATATGTTGTTATAGACAACGAGGCAGGCATGGAACATCTCAGTAGAAGAACTACTCACAAAGTAGACCTGCTTTTAATAATCAGCGACCCGACTGTAAGAGGTATAAGGACAGCACAGCGGATTGACAGCCTTGTTAAGGAGCTTGACCTGGATGTTGACAGACATGCACTAATAATCAATCGCATATCAGGAGACGGGGAGGAGGAGGTCAGGAAGCTTGTAAAAGAATTTCCGCTTGAATTTGAAGGCTTTGTACCTCATGATGTAAAGATTTTTGAATATGACCTGCATGGGAAGGCAATAATTAACCTGCCTTCCAATTCTGCTGCAGTTAAAGCCATGTATGAAATTCTGGATAAATTTGAGATCCCGTAAGTGATTTTTGCCTCAGCACATCCCGATTTATCAAAAAAACCAGCACCGCCCGGTTTTTTTACTACTTATTTCTTAACTATCGCATAGCGCATGGCACAAAGCGCATAGCGAATAATTTCCTGATAACCTGATATCCTAATCCCTGCTTTTTCTTTTAGAATTCTGCCGATTGGTCTTTTTAGCAACTAATACTGTAGTATTTTCTGAGGTTAGAACTATGTCCTGTATCTGGCGTTTATATGAACATACTCCTCTGTCAGGTCGCAGGTGAGGACTTTTACTGATGAACTACCGGAATGCAGGTCTATAGTTATCTTGATTATGTCCGATTTCAGGACATTAGTTGCTTCTCTGTCTTTATTGTTTGATATTCCACTTTTTACAACCTTGACATTATTTAAAAAAATGTCGGTTTTTTCTTCGTTAAACCTGATTCCAGAATAACCGAGAGCAGCCATTATTCTTCCCCAGTTTGCATCATTACCGTATAGGGCTGTTTTCACAAGGTTTGAATTTGCGACAGCGAATGAAGCCTTTTCTGCATCAGATTCGCTTCTTGCACCCCTTACCGAGATTTCTACAAGTTTTGTGGCTCCTTCACCGTCGCTCACTACGAGCTTTGAAAGTTTACAAGTAATTTCATCGACAGCTTTTTGAAAAGGTTTAAAGTAATCTGATTTCGATGTAATAGCTTTGTTACCCAGCATGCCGTTTGACATCAGTAGTACCGTGTCATTAGTTGACATATCACCGTCAACAGTTATACGGTTGAAGGATTTTTGTACAGATGCTTTCAGGACTGAGTTCAGGGTTTTATGCTCTACTGCAATATCAGTAATGATAAAGCAGAGCATGGTTGCCATGTTTGGAGAGATCATGCCGGCGCCTTTGCATATTCCTGATATTATCCCAGGTTTTCCGCCAATTCTTATTTTTTTGTAGGCCATCTTGTGAAAAGAATCAGTCGTTGTAATTGCCTTTGCAACGTCCTCAAAGGAAGAATTCCCGATCTCTCTTGTAAGTATATAAAGTGAGGGGATTATTATTTTCATAGGCATTGGTTTGCCGATTACTCCTGTTGAACAGTTATAAATGAGAGATGGCTTTATTCCGAGCTGTTTTGCTACTATTGAGACTATTTTGACTGCATCCATCAGACCCTTTCTGCCGGTACATGCATTTGCATTTCCACTGTTTACTATTATTGCCTGTCCTTTGCCTGATTTTATTTTCTGCTTGCAGAGTTTAACCGGTGCAGCCTTGACAGAATTTGTTGTAAATGTGCCTGAGATATTTGCCTCTACTTCTGAAAGTATTAGTGCAATATCAATACTGCCAGGCCTTTTTATAGATGCCTCAGCGGTTGAAAATAAAAATCCTTTAGGTATCATTTTATTCTCATGGGAACAGTGCTGGATTGTTAAGCCCAGTGGTTTCATCAAGCCCCATCATTATGTTCATGTTTTGTACTGCCTGGCCTGAAGCACCTTTGACGAGATTGTCGATCGCTGTTACTATTATTAGCGTATTTGTCCGTTTGTTAAGTTTTAGCCCCATTTCACAGAAGTTTGTGCCCCGTACATTCTTTATGTTAGGGAAAACATTGTTTTTCAGAACATTTAAAAAGGGTTCTTTATTGTATGTTTTACAGTAGATTTTGAATATTTCCTGCTCGGTTATCTTCTTCTTTAATGGAGCATATATAGTTGTCAAAATGCCCCTGTCTACCGGGATAAGATGTGGAGTAAAATTTACTTTTATCTTTTTTCCTGCCAGAAAAGATAATTCTTGTTCAATCTCAGGCGTATGACGGTGTGTGCCGACTCCATATGCCTTGAGTCCTTCATTAACTTCACAGTATGAGACAGATAAATCAGCCTTTCTGCCTGCACCGCTGGTACCGGATTTAGAATCTATAACTATTGAAGAAACATCAATAAGCTTGTTCTTTACCGCAGGTAAGAGCCCGATGATTGCTCCTGTTGGATAGCACCCTGGATTTGCTATTAAGCTAGCCTTTTTGATCTTATTTCTGTAAATCTCCGGAAGTCCATATACAGATTTTTTTAGAGTAGAGGTATACTTGTGCAGAAGCCCATACCATTCTTTATAAATTTTTGGATCAACAAGACGGTAGTCTGCTGAAAGATCAATTACTATCTTATTATTCTTGTAAAAGAAATCAACTGTATCTTGAGATGCACCATGAGGGAGTGCACAAAAGAAGATATCAGCCTTATCAAGCAGTTTTTCCTTATTTAGGTGTTCATAAACATAATTGTCAAATTTGTAAAGGGATGGAAAAACCTCACTAACCTTCTTCCCTGATGATTTCTCAGAGGTTACGGCAGTTATTTCGATGTAAGGATGGCTATGCAGAATGCGTAAGAGTTCCACCCCGGTGTAACCACTGCCACCGCATACAGCAACCTTTAGCTTTTTTTGTTTTTTAAATAACATCTTCATTGAAACATTATAAGAAAAAATAAAAGGCTCGTCCAGTGAACGAGCCCTTTATTTAATAGATAAAAGTTGAATATTATCTCTTAGAGAACTGGAAGCGTTTTCTGGCACCTTTCAGACCGTATTTCTTCCTTTCTTTTTCTCTTGGATCCCTTGTTAAAAAACCATCTTTTTTAAGTTTGATTTTTAAATCGCTGTCCATTTTAACAAGCGCCCTGGTTATGCCATGTCTGATTGCGCCGGCCTGCCCGGTCAGTCCACCACCCTGAACCTTTACAGATATGTCATGCTTGCCTGTTGCTCCAACAAGTTCAACAGGCTGCCTGATTATCATGCGCAAAGTTTCTCTTGGAAAATACAATTCCAGAGGTTTTTTATTAACAGTTATTTTACCGGTTCCGGGGGTAATATTTACCCTGGCGATCGATGTCTTTCGTCTACCTGTTGCATTATATGTTATCAAAGCCATCTGAACTCCTTTGCCCAGTTAGAAGATCTTCGCGCTTCTAACGGGGTTTATTGTAAAATTTCAGGGGCCTGGGCTTTATGTGGATGTTCAGCCCCTTTGTATACCTTAAGTTTTTTAATCATTTTCCTGCCAAGCCTGTTCTTGGGAAGCATTCCCCAGACAGCCTTCTGTATTATTTTCTCGGGGTTTTTCCCGAGCAGTTCATTAGCAGTCCTGGCTTTAATTCCTCCTATGTAGCCGGAGTGATGGTAATAAACCTTGTCGGTTAGTTTTTTCCCTGTAAGTCTGACCTTTTCAGCATTTATTACAATTACAAAATCGCCGGTATCAACATTTGGAGTAAAAACAGGTTTATTTTTACCCCTTAGATATGTAGCTACTTTTGTAGCGAGTCTCCCGAGCACCGCGTTTTTGGCGTCAACAACAAACCACCTGCGTTCAACATCGCCTTTTTTTGCAAATTGAGTTTTCATTATTATATTTTTCACTTTACCAGCAGAAAATAGACATTAGATAAGATAATTTAATTAGAGATAAATTGTCAAATTTTTAGAGTTAATTTTAAATTAGTTTTGAGAAATCGGCAATTAGGGAGGCAGTTAACCAGACTTCTTTTAGAAGTGCAAGCCTATTAGATTTTATCTCTTCCTGCTTATCCATTACAAGCACCTTATCAAAAAAATTGTTAATTGGAGTTGTTATTTCAGAAAATATCTTAAGACTATCGTAGAACCTTCCTTCTTTAATACAAGGGGTAATCGCAATACGTAATTTTGTGATATGGCTGTAGAGATTTTTCTCCTCTTCCTGCAGAAGCAGATCGCCCCTTATCAAAGGCAGAGGGGTATCTGGTAATATATTATTCACCCTCTTCATTGCAAGTAGAAAATCAGGGAAGATAGCTTCACCCTTGAATTTCTTTAATGCATCCATTCGGTCGATGATTGTCCTTAATGGATGGATAGAAGACAGTGATAGAACGGAACTTATAAGTTCCTGTGTATAACCCAGGGATGAAAAAATGAATTCGAGTCTTTGTTCCATAAAGTTTATGATGTTTTCAAGGCTACCGGTATCAAACTTAATTTTTGATATATTCGAAAGGTTTTGCAGAGCTACATCAAATATTTCCCTGATAGTTATCGAATATGCCCTGTCAAGAATTGTTGAAACAATACCCATTGACTGTCTTCTAAGGGCAAATGGGTCTTCTGAGCCTGTAGGTATAAGACCTATGCAAAAGAATGATGCAACATTGTCTATCTTGTCTGACAGGCTGAGCAGGGCCCCGACATCTGTTTGCGGAAGCATGCCACCAAAAAATTTAGGTAAATATTGTTCTTCTATAGCATCAGCGACTTCACTTTCTTCTCCGTCCCGAAGGGCATAATATTTTCCTATTACACCCTGAAGTTCTGGAAATTCTCTCACTACCCCTGTAACCAGATCTGATTTTGACAGAAAGGCAGCCCTCTCAAGCTTGTCCTTGATAGACGGATTGAGCATTTCTGAGAGAAAGGTGCTTATAGAAACCAATCGTTCAGTTTTGTCAAAAAGTGTGCCAATTTCATCATGAAAGGTCACATGTTTTAGTTTTTCAACTCTGTCAGAGAGGGGCTTTTTTAAATCTTCCTGAAAGTAAAACTTTGCATCATCAAAACGTGCCTTTATGACGCGTTCAGCACCAATTCTAATAGTCCCGGAATTCTCAGCCCCTGTATTGCTTATTACAACAAAATTATTGGTCAAGTTGCCGTTGATATCCTGTACTGCGAAATACTTCTGATGGTCTTTCATAACAGTAATAAGGAGTTCTTTTGGTAGTTTAAGGTAATCACTGCTAAAACTGCAGGCTACAGGCACAGGGAATTCGACGAGAAAGTTAACTGTATCTATAAGATTCTTATCCATTATTGGCTGCATTTTAGAATTATCAAAAAGGCTCTCGATTCCTTTACGAATGATGTTTTCCCTTTTCTCATGGTCTATAATGACGAAGTTATTTTCGAGAAGCTTTGTATATGAGGAGATTTCATTAATTTGAATTGCCCCGTGAGAAAGGAACCTGTGACCCTTTGTGGTGTTGCTGCTCTTTATTCCATCCAACTCAAAATTGACGGTCTCAGTGCCGAACATAGCAAGGATCCATTGAATCGGTCTGACAAACGAGATTCTGCTGTTTCCCCACCGCATTGATTTTGGGAAATGTATTGAAAGTATGATCTTCTTCAAGATCTCGGGTAAAATCAATTTTGTGCCTGCACCTTTTTCTTCGATTGCTGCGACTATATATTCACCTTTGCCCTTTTGTTTTATTATGAGATCCGAGATTTTTATCCCTTGTGAATTTGCAAATCCTATCGCAGCTTTTGTGGGATTGCCCCTGTCATCGAAAGCAGCCTTTTTAGAGGGGCCAAAAACCTCCCTGACATTATCATTTTGGACCGAAGAGATTCCGCTCATTATAAATGCAAGCCTTCGCGGTGAGGCAAAGACGTCAATATAGTCATATTCTATGCGATATTCATCAAAAATTTTTGTAGCTGTATTTCTTAGTTCTGAAATTGCTCCGGGAAGAAATCTTGCAGGTATTTCCTCTGTTCCTATCTCCAATAAAAGTGAGGAAACAGTTTTTAGTTTTGTATTACGGGTTACGGATTGCGGGTTTTTGTTTAACCGTCGCGCGCTCACTGTGTACTCCGTAGAAGTGGAAATTCCATCTCTTCCCTCTGCCTGTAATAGGCATCTGCACATAACTTTGCCAGATTTCTCACTCTTGCAATGTATTTTGTTCTTTCTTCAACGGAAATGGCACCTCTTGCTTCGAGCAGATTAAAAAGGTGCGAACATTTCAGGCAGAATTCATAAGAAGGGATAACTAGTCCGAGTTTATTCATCCTGATGGACTCTCTTTCGCAGTCGTCAAAATGTTTTACCAATAACTCTGTGTCAGAATAATCAAAGTTATATTTAGACCCTTCCACTTCGCTTGTATGGTGAATATCACCGTACTTGAGGTCTTTGTTCCACATGAGTTGATAGACATTATCAACACCCTGCAGGTACATTGATATTCTTTCAAGACCATAGGTTAGCTCAAGTGATACGGGCTTCAGGTCTATTCCTCCAACCTGTTGGAAATAAGTAAACTGGGTAATTTCCATACCGTCCAGCCATACTTCCCACCCGAGTCCCCATGCCCCGAGAGTAGGTGACTCCCAATCGTCTTCAACAAACCTTATGTCATGTTTTGCTGGATCAATTCCGAGTGTTGAGAGACTTTCTAAGTAGATGTCCTGGCTATCTGCTGGAGAAGGCTTGATTATTACCTGATACTGATAATAATACTGAAGCCTGTTTGGATTTTCTCCGTATCTGCCGTCAGCAGGTCTTCTTGAAGGCTCGACATAGGCTGTTCTCCATGGTTCAGGACCAAGCACTCTGAAGAATGTTGCGGGATGAAATGTGCCAGCTCCCACTTCAATATCGTATGGCTGAAGAAGGACACATCCTTTTTTTGACCAGAAATTATTAAGTGATAAAATTAAGTCTTGAAAATACATTTAAATTACCAGATTGAAAAAATCATAAATAAAGAATTCAGATTTTGTCAATTGAATACCGATTTTCATTTAATGTTCGACAGTATTTTAAAATTAATTTTAGATTAGGCTTTTGAAATATTTTTTGGTTCTTATCCCAATTAGTTATTAAAAAACAATTTAAGCGATTGATATTATTAGTTTTTTTATGAATTGTATTTATGTGTTGAAATAACCGCTAAACAAATGGCAAATGACTAGTGACCAGTGACTCAAAAGGAGCGGGCGAGCGGTTTTTTAGCAACTAATTTGGAGATGATCCATATTCTTCTATGTTATAATTATTCGAAATCTGCCCGGATATGATTTAATGTTCACAAGAGCACATAAAAAATTGTTATTAATGAAAGGTAATGAAGCACTTGCTGAAGCTGCAATACAGGCCGGATGCCGATTTTACGCGGGTTATCCCATAACACCCCAAAATGAAATTCCAGAATACATGTCCAGGAGAATGCCAGAGGTTAAAGGAATTTTTATTCAGGCTGAAAGCGAGATTGCTTCAATCAATATGGTATATGGTGCATCAGCCGCTGGTGTTAGGGCAATGACCTCTTCAAGTAGCCCTGGAATAAGTCTAAAACAGGAAGCCATCTCATTTCTTGCAGGAGCTGAACTGCCTGCTGTGATTGTAAATATTCAAAGGGGAGGTCCAGGGCTTGGAAATATCACAGGGAGCCAGTCTGATTATTTCCAGGCGGTTAAGGGGGGAGGCCATGGAGACTATAAATGTATTGTTTACTCTCCTTTCAATGTTCAGGAGATGTGGGACCTTACAATGCATGCATTTAACAAGGCTGATGAATACAGAATGCCGGTAATAATACTGGGTGACGGGGTTTTAGGTCAGATGATGGAGCCTTTTTATCCAAAAAAATATATAAGACCAAGACTTCCCCAGAAAGATTGGATTCTGGATGGTTGTAAAGGTCGTAAACCGAGAATTATCCGTACCCTGTTTATGGGGGCCGGGGAACTGGAGCAGTGGAATCTCCATTTAATAAAAAAGTATAACCTTTTAAAGAAAAAAGAGGTAATGTTCGATGCCTATGAAATAAAGGACTCTAAACTGATAGTTGTTGCTTTTGGCATAGCAGCAAGAATAGCCCAATCGGCAGTGAAAGAATTGAGGCAGAAAGGCATGAAGGTAGGACTTTTCAGACCCGTGACACTGTTTCCTTTCCCTGAGAAGCAACTTGCGGATATTTCGAATAAAAAAAGGCGCTTTTTGGTTGTTGAAATGAATGCCGGCCAGATGGTTGAAGATGTAAGGCTTGCGATTAACGGGAAGTCAGAGGTTTTATTTTATGGAAAGCCCGGAGGTGCGGTTTTTAATCCTGAAGAGATTTATAAAAAGATAAGTTCTATATATAGAATCTGTAAAAAATAACCAATTACTCATCGCATGGCGCTCGGTGCATGGCGTTCTTATTACTGCTTACCTATTACTTCCTACTGCTTACTTTTTACTCCTTGCTCCCTGCACCCTGCTCCTTGCACCCTGCTTTTTACTACTTACTTCTCACTCCTCACTTCTAACTTTTTTTGCTAGCTGAGGTTATCAAATTCTCTTTTAAAATAGCTCAATGTAAGATCGTCGTAAATACAAAATTCTATTACTTGAAGACTGCTATCTTTATTTTTTTTAAAAAATTCTACCGCTTCTTTAACCAATATTCTGGCACATCTGTCTTTAGGAAACCCGAAAATTCCAGAACTGATTGCAGGCAGAGAAATACTATTAAGATTTTTTTCTGATGCAGTTAAAATGCTGTTCAGTACAGCATTTTTAAGTTTGTTATCCTCATCACCTTCTCCCATTCTGGGGCCAACAGCATGGATAACGTGTTTTGAAGGCAGTTTGCCAGCTGTTGTGATTACTGCTGTTCCAACTGGTGTGAAACCTATTTTATCGCTTTCTTCCTGAATTATACTTCCCCCTTTTCTTACTATTGCTCCAGCAACTCCACCGCCGTGCTGAAGACGAGAATTAGCAGCATTTACAATAGCATCTACATCTCTTTCCGTGATATCACCCTGGACGAGACGAAGAAGATTACCTTCGATTTTATGCTCTGAAATGATCTTCATTATACATCCCTCCTTTTATAAAGCCCTGAACTTTAGTTAAATTATATGAAATAATTATATGAAATTGTTGAAAAAAAAGGAATGTGTATATATATATAATCTTCTCCTCCCTAGTTCCTTAACCCAAAAAATAAATTTTTAAGGTTAATCAAAAGAATATATGCGCTGTTACATGTAGTATTTTTTATGCTAAAATATTAAAAAGATTGAATTATATACATTAATATACTCTTTAATGGAGGAAAATAAATACCTACACTATACGGAAAGTTGTCAGGACTCAAAAAGAGTCAAATTAACGTACTTGAACGTATATACCGAAGAAAAGTACATGATGAACTTATAAGCACTGAACTTGCTAAATATCTTGCCAAAATTTCCTCAGAATTGAACAGACAGGTCGGCCTTCTGATTTCAAGAAAGGGCATAATCACACATGTCATCGTCGGGGACGCAAAAGGTATATTTTTGCCGACGCTTGAAGATTATCCGCTTGGCAAAAAGGTATTAAGAGGTCTGAGATTTATTCATACACATTTAAATGATGAGGTTCTCAATAGGGATGATTTGACCGACCTTGCCCTTCTCAGATTTGATATAATTGCAGCTCTTGGATTGAAAGATGGACAGCCTTCAAGAATTCATCTTGCACATCTGAGTCCTTCTGAAGTGAAAAAACATTATGAAGTCCTGCCAGTAGAGAATTTCTACCAATTCAGATTCAATTTTTACCCGTTTATAGAAACACTTGAAGAAGAACTTGAAAGGGCAAGGAGATTTGAAATTGCTGAAGCATATAAACAACTGGAAGAAAAGGAGAAGGGAGAAAAAGCCATACTTGTCAGTGTGTCAACAAAACCCAGATATGAACAGGAGGATTCTATTGATGAATTGAAAGAACTTGCTTTATCAAGTGATGTTATTGTTATTGACAGCTTTATTCAGAAACCTAAAGAAATAAATTCCAAGTATCTTATGGGTGAAGGGAAGATCAAGGAGCTTATAATTAACTCAATGAATAAGGGAGCAACACTGCTCATCTTTGACCAGGATTTAAATCCATCTCAGATAAGGGAGATAAACAGACTTACAGAGTTAAAGGTTATAGACCGTTCCCAGCTTATTCTGGATATATTCGCAAGACGTGCTCATAGCAGAGACGGCAAGGTTCAGGTAGAACTCGCACAGCTTAAATACAGGTTGCCGAGACTGACAGGAAAAGGTACAGCTATGTCTAGACTCATGGGTGGAATTGGTGGAAGAGGTCCCGGAGAAATGAAACTCGAGATTGACAGAAGGCGTGTTAGAGACAGAGTAAGTCTGCTGGAGAAAGAGTTGAAAACATTAACTGAGGCAAGGAGGCAGAGGAAAGCGAGACGTGTTGAAAAGGGTATCCCGATCGCCTCAATCGTTGGGTATACAAATGCAGGAAAATCAACATTGCTGAATGCCCTGACAAATAGCGAAACATTTGTGGAGAATAGATTATTTGCAACGCTCGATACTGCAAGCAGACGACTCAGGTTTCCACGGGAGCGTGAAGTTGTGATAACAGATACAGTTGGATTTATCAAAGACCTGCCGAAGGATTTAATGGCAGCATTCAGGGCCACGCTCGAGGAACTGAAAGATGCAGATATCCTGCTGCACATTGTCGATGCATCTAACCCGAGATTTGAACAGCACATAAAGTCAGTAGAAAGGATTCTCTCAGAGCTTAATATTATCAATAAGAAAACTCTCCTTGTATTGAATAAGATTGACAGGCTGAGTGCAGAAGAGGTAAGTAACATCTCTTTGAGATTTAATGCAATTGCCATCTCAGCCCTTGATAGAACAACTTTTAGTCCATTACTTAATGCGATAGAAAAGAATGTCTTTAATGAGATAATGAGCAGATAGGTATTTTTAGTTTTTACTCATAGTCTTTTGTTTAGTTTTAAGGAGATTTAATGGAATTCTTACCTAAGTGGATTGCATGGGAGATAACAAGGAGATGTAATCTCCGTTGCGTTCATTGCCGCTCTTCATCTGAAATAGAAGTAAAAGGACACCCTGATTTTCCTACTTCTGAGGCATTCAGAATCATAGATGATATAGTAAGTTATGCTAGACCCGTTGTTGTCCTTTCCGGTGGTGAGCCGCTTGTAAGAGGGGATGTATTTGAAATTGCTGGATATGGAACTAAAAAAGGATTAAGGATGTGCCTTGCAACAAACGGTACTCTTGTAACAGATGAGATTTGTGAAAAAATAAAGCAATCAGGGATTAAAATTGTATCTCTCAGCCTAGACGGCTCTGAAGAAGCAGTTCATGACAACTTCAGAAATCAGCAAGGTGCTTTTGCAGGCACAATAAATGCAGCAAGGCTTTTTAATAAACACGAAATAGAATTCTTAATAAATTCATCCTTTACTAAAAGAAACCAGGATGAAATACCCAGGGTATATGAACTTGCGAAAGAACTCGGTGCAACAGCATGGTATCTATTCATGATTGTCCCTACAGGCAGGGGTGAGGAGATAATGAATGAGCTAATTTCAAAAGATGACTATGAGGAAATACTTGACTGGCACTATGACATGGAAAAAGCAGAGCAGGACATACTGGTGAGGCCGACATGCGCCCCTCATTATTACAGGGTGGTATTGCAGAGATCCAGGAAAGATAAAGCTAAATTCAAGAGGCGTACGCTAAAATTTTCTACAGGAGGAGCAAAGGGTTGTATCGCAGGACAGCTTATATGCCTGATAGATGTAGACGGTAATGTTTTACCTTGTAGTTATTTCCCAAAACCTGCTGGAAATTTACGCGAAAAATCATTCATGGAGATATGGGAGAATTCAGAGCTTTTTAAGGAATTGAGGGACTTTAAAAAATACAAGGGCAAGTGCGGTTTATGTGAGTATATAAGTGTCTGTGGAGGCTGCAGGGCAAGGGCATATTCAATTTATGGCGATTACCTTGAGGAGGAACCATTCTGTAGTTATATACCGAAGAAACACAGATTAACACAGAAAGAAACGCAGATTAACACAGAAAGAAACGCAGATTAACACATATAAAGATACAGGATATATTTATAAAGACTTAACTTAAAAAATCATTGGACACAGATAAAATATCAGCGGTCATCAGTCCTTATCTGCGTTCATCTGTGTCAACATGGAGGATTTATGAACGATACATTTTTAAGGGCATGTAGAGGTGAAAAAGTTAATTATACACCGGTATGGCTGATGAGACAGGCGGGCAGATATATGAAAGAATATCAGGAGGTTCGTTCAAAGGTGGACTTTTTAACGCTCTGCAAGACTCCAGAACTGGCGGTTCAGGTTACTTTGCAACCCGTTGACATACTCGGTGTAGATGCGGCAATACTCTTTTCCGATATACTAATACCTGTCGAGGCTATGGGAATGCATCTCAAATTTTCTGATAAAAAAGGGCCGATATTAGGTGAGTCAGTCAGGAATAAATCAGCTGTTGATAAATTGATTATACCGGATACTGAAGACAGCATGCCTTTTGTACTCGATGCGATAAAGATTTTAAGGCAGGAACTTGAAGATAAAGTTCCACTTATAGGGTTTTCCGGCGCTCCCTTTACGCTCGCAACATATATTATAGAGGGTGGAACTTCAAAGAATTTTATACATACAAAGAGAATAATGTATATGAATTCGGCCTTTTTCAAAGCACTGATGGATAAGATAACATCAACTGTTATAGATTATCTTTCATCTCAAATCAGGGCAGGTGCCCAGGCTGTTCAGCTTTTTGACTCTTGGGCTGGTATTCTGTCACCTTTTGATTATGAAAAGATTGTTTTTCCATACGTAAAAACCGCCATAAATGTGATAAAGAAACTGGGTGTACCTGTTATTTACTTTGTTAACAACTGTCCCGGTCTTCTCGATATAATTAAAAAATCTGGTGCCGATGTTATAGGGATAGACTGGAGGGTTGATATGGAAAAGGCAGTAAAACGTCTTGGCAAAAAGGTCTCTGTTCAGGGAAACCTTGATCCATGTGTCCTTCTTGGACCAAAAGAACATATTGAAGAAAGGGTCCAGGATATCCTTAATAAGGCATCATCAGCACGCGGACATATCTTTAATCTTGGCCATGGAATCCTACCTGAAACTCCTATAGAGAATGCTATAGCAGTGGTCGAGGCAGTACATAAATATGGCAAGAAAAAATAATCTAAATATGTAATAATTAAAATACATTGGCAGCAAGATACTCGCGAATTCCGTATCTGAATATCTCAGGTCTGGGGAGGTTATAGCATTGACCCTTCATGAACGGTGGGACGGGAAAGGTTATCCAAGAGGACTCAAGGGTGAGGAGATTCCTCTGATGGGGGGGATTATGAACATAGTTGACCGGTATGATGCACTGCGGAGCAAACGGCCGTATAAGCCAGCACTAAGCCATGAAAAGACATATGAGATAATCACAAAAGGCGACGGCAGGACAATGCCTGAGCACTTTGATCCTGATGTCCTTCATACATTCACAAAGGTAGCAGATGAGTTTAATAATATATACAAAAGGCATCAAGACTAATATTGAAATCTGAAGGAACAGGATCAATCGGCGTTTTGCTTCTGAATCTCGGTGGCCCAGACTCATTAAGTGCGGTTAAGCCATTTCTTTTTAATCTTTTTTCAGACAGAGAGATTATCAGACTCGGCCCTTCATTTATGCAGAAACCCCTTGCATATCTTATATCTTCTCTCAGGGCTAAAAAAACAGCAGATGCTTATAGGCTGATAGGAGGTAAATCGCCGATTTTAGATTTAACTGTTGCTCAGGCAAAGGCATTGGAAGAAGAACTAAATAAGTTAGGAGTCAGGAGTGAGGAGTCAGGAGTAAATGGCTCTTCGTCTATTGTCTCTTCCCCCTCACACCTTACACCTTACGCCTTACATTCTTTTAAGGTATATGTTGCCATGCGATACTGGCATCCTTTGATTGAGGATACTATAGAACAGATGCACATAGATGGTATAGATAAAATCTTGGTCTTGAGCCTTTACCCCCATTATTCCATTGCTACAACAGGTTCTTCTATTAAGAAATTCGAAGAGGTTGTTACAAAGATTTATCAAATAAGCGGCAGGAAATACGCAGTAGGCACATCAAACTATAAAAAACAATTAGAAGATTCTTCCTTTGCTGCTTATTCCTTACTTCCTACTGCATACTGTGTAACTTCATGGTTCAATAATCCACTATATATAGATGCACTCGTTGATGTTATTAGAAAGGGTATTGATTCTTTTAAAATTAGCTCTGTGCCCCATGACCCAAGCTCTATGCAAAATATCCACGTGCTTTTCAGTGCTCACAGCCTGCCGGTAAAATTTATTGAGGAAGGTGATCCATATGTTGAACACATAAAGGGAACGATAAACGAGATAACAAAAAAGATCAATATCACATGGGATCTTTCATATCAATCAAAAAGTGGTCCTGTGGAGTGGCTTGAACCCTCTACAGATAAGAAGTTGGAGGAACTTGCCGGAAAGGGCATGAAGAATCTTCTTGTTGTTCCGATAAGTTTTGTTTCTGACCATATAGAAACGCTTTACGAGATAGATATATTATATAAAAATGTAGCAGATGCCCTTGGAATTAGGCTTGAAAGAGTTGAATCACTTAATACATCGCCACTTTTAATTTCTGCGCTAAAGGATATTGTATTTAAAAGTATAAAAGAGGCCAGATGGGAAATATAGCTATAATAGGCGGGGGAATTTCCGGGCTTTCCCTGGCATATTTTCTCCTTGAAAAGGCTCCTTCTTCGGAAATTAAAATCTTTGAGTCGGATAAAAGACCCGGAGGAAAAATCTGGACTGACAGGACCGAAGGGTTTTTATGTGAAGGCGGAGTAAATGGCTTCCTTGACAATAAACCGAAGACCCTTGAGTTAGCAGGAAAGATTTCACTGAACCCCCTGAGAAGCAATGATGCTTCAAGAAAAAGGTTTGTATTTTCCGAAGGCAGACTCCATTTGTTACCAGAATCCCCTCCGGCATTTCTTTCATCAGGCTTATTAAGCCTTTCAGGAAGGATCAGAGTAATGGCAGAAATGATTATTTCAGGCGATGCAAGGGAGGACGAAACACTTGCCGAATTTGCCAGAAGAAGGCTAGGAAGGGAAGCATATGAGAAACTTATTGATCCGATGGCTTCGGGAATTTATGCCGGCAATCCTGAAACATTAAGCCTGAGAGCCTGTTTCCCGAGAGTATATGATCTTGAAGTCAAGTATGGTGGACTGATAAAGGGTTTGATAAAACTCAAGAAGGCAAGGAAAAAAGAGGGCTCCAGAGATAAGGTTGGTCCGGGACCAGGTGGTGTTTTAACTTCTTTTTACAATGGAATGGGGGAATTGACAGATTTACTAGGGAAGATTCTCGGGGACAGATTAAAGCTAGGTCAAAAGGTTGTATCAATTGATAAAAAAGGTGACGTATATTCTCTTTTTCTCTCAGACGGCTCGAACATCGAAGCTGACATTGTTGTTATAGCTTCTCCTGCATATTCTGCATCTGAAATACTTAAGAATATGGATAAACAGCTTTCAAATATTACTTCAGAGATTCCATATCCATCTGTATCTGTAGTATGTTTCGGTTACAGGAAAGATAAAGTTAGGTCGCAACTTGATGGTTTTGGTTTTCTGATACCTGCCAAGGAAAAGAGAAAGATTCTTGGCACACTCTGGGATTCGAGCATATTCCCGAACAGGGCTCCTGAAGGATATGTGCTTTTAAGAAGCATGGTTGGAGGTGCAAGGAATTCCGAGCTGGCGATGGAAGATGACTCAAGGCTTATTGATAATGCAAAAAAGGAAATAGCCGATATAATGGATATCAGATCAGATCCGGATTTTATTCGAATATATAGACATGAGATGGCAATTCCACAGTATACAGTTGGACATCTCGACAGATTAAGATATATTGACGATTTACTCTTAAAACATAAGAATCTATATTTGACAGGGAATGCATACAGGGGAATTGGGGTAAATGATTGTATCGAGAACTCATTTAAACTTTCAGGAAAGATTATGGAAGGTTACTTTTAAATACCCGGGGATAGAAGCCATGCGTGTTGACAGGATGATAAAGATGAATTTTATGCTTGGAAATTTTTGGTTTGAAAAATTTCTCTAAAAGTTTTATTATTTCATATAAACCGGCATGCATAAACAGATTTTGATTTTTCCCGCTATATCTATATTTTTGTGCACATTCAAGTGTTTTTTATTTTCTGAATCCCCCTTAATTAAACCCGAACTCAGGGCTTCGTATGCCTGTAATTTAATAAATTTTTTACAGTGAGGAGAAGACTTTGAAAGAGCAGGAAATAATCGAAAGGTTAAGGGTAGAGAACGAAACATTCAGGAAGCTTATCGAGGAACATAGGAGCCTGGAGAACGTTCTTGAAGAGATTGACAAGAAGCGTTACCTTACCGCTGAGGAACAGATCGAGAGAAAAAAGGTACAGAAGCAGAAATTATTGAAGAAAGACAAGATGGCTGAATTAATAAGGGATTTCAAAAAGACTCACGCTTCAAATTAAAAAGTAAGAAATAAGAAATAAGAAGTCTTTCTAATCCTTAGTTTTTTCTAAGCTGCTTCATATTTCTTGGTCTCTGTTTCTTAATTTAATTTTAGGGGGTATCTTTTATGAGAAGCAGGATAATAAAAAAGGGACTTGAGCGTCTTCCTCACAGGGCTCTCCTTTATGCTACAGGAATTCCGAGGTCAGAGATAGGTAAACCATTTATCGGTGTTGCCACGAGTTTTACAGATTTGATACCCGGACATATCAGCATGAGGGACCTTGAAAGATTTATAGAGAAGGGAATTCATACCGCCGGTGGTTATCCGTTTTTTTTCGGGATTCCAGGCATCTGTGATGGGATAGCAATGGGACACAGGGGGATGCACTATTCGCTTGCTTCGAGGGAGTTGATAGCCGATATGGTTGAATCAATCGTGGAGGCCCATCAACTTGACGGACTTGTACTCCTGACCAACTGCGATAAAATTACACCCGGAATGCTGATGGCTGCCGGTCGAATTAATATACCTTCAATAGTTGTAACAGCCGGGCCAATGCTGGCAGGTCACCTTCGCGGGCGGAGGCTTTCACTTGTAAATGATACATTTGAGGCGATTGGCAAATATAAAAAAGGATTGATTGATGACAAAGAGATTGAGGAACTGGAGGTATGTGCATGCCCCGGTGCCGGCTCTTGCCAGGGCATGTACACAGCAAACACAATGGCTTGTGTTACTGAAGCGCTGGGCATGAGTTTGCCTTATTGTGCAACTGCACTCGCTGTATCTTCAGAGAAGAGAAGAATTGCTTTTGAAAGCGGGAACAGGATTGTTGAACTTGTAAAGAAAAATATTACACCTAGAAAGATAATGAATCTGAAGGCTTTTGAAAATGCCATTAGGGTTGATATGGCTCTGGGCGGTTCAACAAATACCGTGCTTCATATTACTGCCATTGCCCACGATGCCGGGATTAAACTGCCTCTTGAAAGGTTTGATACCCTGAGCAAAACATCCCCTCATATAGCAGATATGCTCCCTGGCGGTAAACATTATCTTGAAGACCTGCATTTTGCAGGTGGCATTCCTGCTCTATTTAAGAGACTGAGAGATAGAATTAATAATAATATCACTGTTTCTGGCAGGAAGGTATTTGATATTGTTGATAAGGCTGAAATAGTTGATCAAGAAGTTATCCGGTCACTGAGTAAGGCTCACCACAAAGAAGGCGGAATAGCCATAATTAATGGCAATCTTGCTCCTGGCGGTGCTGTTGTTAAGCAATCTGCGGTCAGCAAGAATATAATGAAATTTGAAGGAACCGCAATTGTTTTCAATTCGGAAGAAGATACAATGAAGGCAGTTCTTGCCGGTAAAGTGAAACCAGGGCATGTAGTAGTGGTAAGATACGAAGGTCCAAAGGGAGGGCCTGGCATGAGAGAAATGCTTTCTCCCACTTCAGCAATATCGGGTATGGGGCTCAGTGAATCAGTTGCCCTTATTACAGACGGAAGGTTTTCAGGTGGTACTAGAGGGCCTTGCATAGGTCATATATCACCTGAAGCTACGGAAGGGGGGCTACTGGCAATAGTTAAGGACGGAGACAGGATAAGTATCGATATATCCAGAAGAAGGCTTGATGTTAAATTATCACGGCAGGAAATAAGTAAGAGGCTGAGGTTGTGGAAGCGGCCAGCACCCAAAATAAAGAAAGGATATCTTGCCAGGTATGCAAGGCTTGTTAGCTCTGCAAACGAGGGAGCAATAATGAAGTGAGATATGCCTGATCGATATAACCCGCCCGCTTTAGTTAAAGTCAATAGTCAATAGTCACTAAAAAAGTAGGAAGTAGGGAGTAAGCAGTAGGCAGTAAAACGCAAACCAACAACAGTTTCTTTAGTTAGTTTAGTTTCTTTAGTTTAAACCAGATAAATTAGAGGAACAAGATAAACTAGACAAACTAGATTACGAAACGGGCCCTGTAGAGTAGAAAAGCTTACTTGACAGGGCGGGCGTCGTTACCGTAACCGTTAGACGTAACCTTTTAGTTCTCAAATAGTAGGCAGTAAGGAGTAAAAAGCAGGGTGCAAGGAGCAGGGAGCAGGGCGAAAAAAGTAGGAAGTAGGGAGTAATCAGAAAATACGTTCTCCATTTGATGTGCCTGAATGTGAACCTGGCTAACTTTACAAATTATTGATATTTATATGTTAATATAAATACTGTTAAAAAAGTAGTTTGCTTCTGAGCGGCTGACAAAGGAGTGGTAGAGATATGAAATTATCAGGGGCAGAAATTTTCATAGAATCTCTTAAAAAAGAAGGTGTAAGGCATATATTCGGATACCCCGGCGGTGTAGTACTGAATATATTCGACTTACTGCATGATGAGAAAGATATTCAGCTCATACTCACAAGACACGAGCAGGGTGCTGTTCATGCAGCCGACGGTTATGCACGGGCAAGTGGAAGGCCTGGTGTTGCACTTGTGACTTCAGGGCCAGGAGCTACCAATACAGTGACAGGAATAGCGACCGCTTCCATGGATTCTATCCCTTTAGTTGTGTTTTCCGGGCAGGTTCCGACAATGCTTATCGGGAATGATGCATTCCAGGAAGCTGACATAGTTGGAATTACCAGGCCATGCACCAAATACAATTTTCTGGTTAAAGACGTTAAAGATATTGCAAGAATCATTAAGGAGGCTTTTTATATTGCAACTACCGGACGCCCCGGGCCGGTTCTTGTGGATCTTCCAAAGGATGTTACTTCATCAAAAATTGATTTTGTTTGGCCTGAGGGTATTAAGATCAGGAGCTATAACCCTACTTATGAAGGCAATAAATGGATGATAAAGAATGCTGCCAATTTTATTGCGAAGGCAAAAAAGCCAGTGATAATTGCAGGTGGAGGTGTAATTATATCAGGTGCTTCAAAGGAACTGAAGGAACTTGCTGAAATTTGTCAGGTACCCGTGACCATGACCCTCATGGGCCTCGGTTCATTCCCCGGAAGTCACAAACTTTCACTAGGTATGCCTGGTATGCACGGGACATACTATGCAAACAGGTCTATACAGGATTCAGACCTTTTAGTTGCTATCGGGATGCGTTTTGATGACAGGGTTACAGGTAGAATAAGCGCATTTGCTCCAAATGCCAAAATTATACATATAGATATTGACCCGACATCTATAAAGAAGAATGTTCGGGTTGATGTTCCTGTTGTCGGAGATGTAAAGAGAGTTTTGAATACACTTATCCGGATTTTAAAAGAAGAGACCAAGGAACAGTGGAAGGAGATAAGAAAAGGATGGATAAAACAGATAAATGCATGGAAGGCTGAAAGACCAATGTCATATGATAAAAGTGCTGATATTATCAAGCCACAGTTTGTTGTCGAGAAAATTTATGAGCTTACAAAGGGAGATGCTATAATAACAACCGAAGTCGGTCAGAATCAGATGTGGACAGCACAGTTTTATAAGTTCGATAAGCCTCGTACACTTCTTTCTTCAGGAGGTCTTGGAACGATGGGTTATGGATTCCCGGCTGCCATAGGTGCACAGCTTGCATTTCCTAACAAACTGGTGGTTGATATAGCAGGTGATGGAAGTATTCAGATGAATATTCAGGAGCTTGCTACTGCTGTTATAAACAAGCTTCCTATAAAAGTAGCAATATTGAATAACAGGTATCTTGGAATGGTCAGACAGTGGCAGGAACTCTTTTTCCAGGAAAGATATTCTCATACCAAACTTGATGAAATTGTGCCGGATTTTGTTAAAATTGCCGAGGCTTACAGCGCGGTAGGCTTAAGGGCAACCAAGAAATCAGAGGTAGAGCCTGTCTTAAAAGAGGCACTTAGAATTAAGAGACCTGTGTTTATGGATTTTGTTGTTGACTGGAAGGAGAAGGTTTTCCCAATGGTACCTGCCGGTGCTGCAATAGACGAGATGCTTTTTCTTGAAGAGAAAAAAAAGAAACCCGAAAAGAAGCTCAAGGCAGTTTAGTAAAATTTACAGAGGAGCGCCATGAGACATACTATATCAGTACTTGTTGAGAATAAATTTGGTGTACTTTCCAGAATCTCGGGCCTGTTCAGCGGCAGGGGATACAATATTGAAAGCCTTTCTGTTGGTGAAACAATAGACCCTCAAATATCTATTATGACAATAGTTACGAGCGGTGATGACTGGATTATTGAGCAGATAACCAAACAGCTAAACAAGCTTATAGATGTTATAAAGGTAGTTGATATGACAGAGGTCGATCATGTCGAACGCGAAATGGTAATGATAAAAGTTGCCCCACGCCCTGAAGACAAGGCAGAAATATTAAGACTTACGGAGATATTTCGTGGCAGGGTGGTTGATTCGAGCTCGAATACTTATACAGTAGAGATAACCGGAGATGAAAAAAAGATTGCTGCGATAGTGGATCTCTTAAAACCGATGGGTATTAAAGAATTTGTGAGGTCAGGCAAAATTGCAATAGCAAGAGAAGGCATAAAGAAGAAATAAACTTATTATATTGTTCAATAAGACATATTATCCAGTGTAAACTAAATTCCAGTCACCTCATGCTTCCCTTTGTGATGTGGTCATTAATAAAAGGGCATTATAAATTTTATGATTGAATAATTTAGGAATTTAGGGATTACAAAAAAGTAAGCAGTAGGCACTGAAAGGCAAGGAGCAGGGAGCAGGGCGTAAAAAATAGGAAGTAGGCAGTAAGCAGTAAAAAGCAAAGCAACAACAGTTTCTTTAGTTAGTTTAGTTTCTTTGTTTCTTTAGTTTTAACCAGATAAACCAGAGAAACTAGATAGACTAGATAGACTAGACAAACTAGATTACGAAACGGACCCTGTAAAGTAGAAAAGCTTACTTGACAGGGCGGGCATCGTAACCGTATGACGTAACTTTTTAGTTCTCAAGGAGTAGGCAGTAAAAAATAACGCTATGTGCCAAGCGCTCTGCGCATTGTGACAAATGAGCGGATATCGTTACCAAGTGACATAACCGTTTATCTAAAGAGATAATATAAATGGGACTTAAAGAAGATATAAAACTTATTGTAAGCGGAAATCACGGTGATCCATTTTCTGTGCTGGGTATGCATCTTACAAAAGAAAGAGGCAAGAAGAGCTTAGAGGTCAGGGCATTTTTACCAGAGGCTGTCGAAGCATGGGTTATCGATGATAAAACGGAAAATGAATATCTTATGGAGAAGATCCACAGGAAGGGCTTTTATATAACTGAACTGCCCAAAAAGGGGATTTTCCCTTACAAGATAAGAATAAGAACAGATCAAGGTAAAATATCAGAGTTTAAAGACCCCTATTCATTTAATCAGGTTCTTACCGATTATGACCTGTACCTTATAGGTGAGGGCAGTCATTATAAGAAATACGATAAACTTGGTGCACATATGACTGAAATAAACGGCATTACCGGTGTTCATTTTGCAGTATGGGCACCCAATGCAAAGGTCGTCAGTATTATAGGGGACTTCAACAGGTGGGACAACAGAAGGCATCCAATGCGTTTTATTTTTCAATCAGGCATATGGGAAATATTTATTCCTGGAATTGGTGAAGGCGAAATCTATAAATATGATATAAAGTCGCGGCATCAAAAATATCATACTGTTAAGACCGATCCGTATGGTTTTTATTTTGAGTACAGGCCGAAAAGTGCCTCCATAGTTTATGACATAAATAAATACAAATGGAATGATGAAAAGTGGATGAAAAACCGCTCAAGGAAAAACTGGTTTGAATCTCCTGTATCGATTTACGAAGTGCATCTTGGTTCATGGATGAGGGTGCCGGATGAGGAAAACAGATTTCTTACCTACAGGGAGCTTGCAGATACGCTGATAGAGTATGTTAGGCAGATGGGCTATACCCACATAGAGCTTATGCCCGTGTCAGAACACCCTCTGGATGCTTCCTGGGGTTATCAGACAATAGGTTATTATGCACCTACAAGCAGGCATGGGACTCCTGATGACTTCATGTTCTTTGTTGATAAATGTCATCAGAATAATATAGGCATTTTACTCGACTGGGCTCCTGCACATTTCCCAAGAGATGGTCATGGCCTCGGATTTTTTGATGGTACATACCTGTTTGAACATCAAGACCCGCGAAAGGGAGAACATAAGGATTGGGGTACGTTAATTTTCAATTACGGGCGAAATGAAGTAAAAAATTTCCTCATATCAAATGCGCTATTCTGGCTTGAAAAGTATCACATTGACGGACTTAGGGTTGATGCTGTTGCATCCATGCTCTATCTTGATTATTCGAGGAATGAGGGGGAATGGGCACCTAATGTCTATGGTGGAAATGAAAATCTGGAGGCAGTTGATTTTATAAAAAAATTTAACGAGGTTACACATCAGTATTTTCCAGGAATACTCACAATTGCAGAAGAATCTACTGCATGGCCTGCTGTTTCAAGGCCTGTTTACCTGGGCGGTCTCGGGTTCGATTTAAAATGGAATATGGGATGGATGAATGATTCGCTTGAATATATATCAAAGGATCCGGTTCACAGAAGATTTCAACATAATAACCTGACTTTCGGGCTTCTTTATGCATTTACAGAAAATTTTATACTTGTGCTTTCACATGATGAGGTTGTCCATGGCAAGAGTGCAATGCTAAGCAAGATGCCAGGCGACATGTGGCAGAAATTTGCAAATTTAAGGCTCTTCTACGGGTATATGTTCGGTCATCCTGGCAAGAAACTGCTTTTCATGGGTGGGGAGTTTGGACAATGGGATGAATGGAAAGAAACACATAGCATTGACTGGCACCTTACTCAATACAGGCCGCATAAAAGACTTCAGAAATATGTCCAGGATATCAACAGGTTATACTCAAACGAACCCGCTCTTTATGAGATTGATTTTGACTATCATGGTTTTGAGTGGATTGATTTTAGGGACACAGATAACAGCATTATATCCTTCATCAGGCGTGCCAGGAATCCCATCGACCACATTGTAGTAGTCTGCAATTTTACGCCGGTCCCGAGATTTGAATACAGAGTTGGCGTACCAGAAAAATGTTTTTACAGGGAATTATTAAACAGTGATTCTCGTGAATACTGGGGAAGCAACCTTGGGAATGCTGGTGGTGTACATTCAGAGGATAAACCATGGCATGGGAAGAAATATTCATTAGAAATTGCGCTTCCTCCACTTTCTGTTCTGTATTTTAAGCCAGCCAATATTCCTCCAAAAGTCATTTCTTGACATATTTCTTTGCAGGTTGTAGGTTACAGGTGAAAGTATTGATAGAGGAGTTATAGGTCGCGGTCTGCAAGGTTAGCGGCTGGTCTATAGGGGAACTTTGATAAAAAAGCCTAAAGAACCTGTTATCCCTGTTGCAAGGCATGACACTGTCCGTAGGGAAATAATTTCTGTTCTTGAAGGACGGACACTTTCGGCCAAAGAAATATCATTTTATGTCGGCATTACCGAAAAGGATGTGTACATGCACCTTGAACATATCCGCAGAACAGTCAGTAAGAAGGATATTCGCCTTAAAATTACCCCTTCCGAATGTATGAAATGCGGATTTGTTTTTAAAAAAAGAGAGAGACTTAAAAAGCCTGGCAGATGTCCTGTTTGTCACAGAGAATTAATAAAGGACCCGCTTTTTTCTATTAAAGACCAGAAGGCAAAGGGCAGAGAGTAAGAAGTAAAAGCAGGCAGTAGGCAGTAAGCCATTTAGCTGGATATCAGGACATCAGGAAATCAGGGAATCAGGGCGAAAAAGGCAAAGGACAAAGCAAGAAGAGCAAAGAATTTAAAAAGTAGGCAGTAGATACAAATTAAAGACAGGTAATGGTACAGTTGCAGGCAAAGTAAGGAGTGAGGGGTAAGAACTAAAGAGTAAAAAAGAACTCCATGCACCGAGCGCCATGCGATATGTAAACGGGCTTCCTAAACGTAACCGTAAGACGTAACCTTTATTAAGGTGTGAAATAAAAACCCTCAGTAGAATAACCGAGGGTTTTAAGGTTTTAAGATTTGATATAGTTTATTTTTTCTTATGGCTGGCGCAGTATTTAGATTTTCCGACAACGATATTTTTACATTTTGTTCCCTTCTTTGTCTTGGCTGAACATTTTGCCTTTTTTGCTTTTGCCATAACCCCTCCTTATTAATTTTTTTCAAGTATATCATAAAACATATTAAATACAAATATTTTTTTTAAATTTATTAAAAAATTTTTAATTGAAAAATGGCTATATAACCATACCTGTCGTTGTTATGATTTACAGGAAATTATATAATATCCATTATTTGTATAGCCATATTTAAGTATGCTTAAACTGTTTACCCCGTTGAAAAAAACCACACTATTTCTATGGGGTCACTATAATCTGTAATAATAGGAAGGCATTCGATGAGATGGGTTGTCTATATCCTGGTAATCTTGGCACTTGCAATCTGGATTTTAGTTAAGAAGCTACAAATGAATCGCGAAGAAAAGGAACTGAACAAGTGGCTTAAATCTAATGATCTGACACGCTATAATAAAGACCCTTTTGGCTTAATATCTGTTTTTCAAAGGGCTGAATGGGTTATGAATCTAAATTCAATTTACAAGGTAATTCATGTCAGTTACAGGACCAGATCTCTCTATATTTTTAATGCAGATAAAAAAATATCAGAGCGTCGTTACAGGACTTATGGTTGTGTTTTAATAAATATTCCAAGACACAAGGCATTGTTACTATTTTCAAAAAATAGAAGTGATCTGGATAAACTTGGTAGTAATATAAATTTAAAGAGATTAGATCATTTTAAAGGGGAGAGATTAACAAATTTGTTTAACATTTATGCTGCAGATGCAGAAGATGCCCTCAGAGTACTGTCTCTTTTGGAATCTGTTCTCTTTAATGATATATCTGAAGAATTAATCATCGAGATTCGGGATGATAATTTATTGATCCTGCTTGATGAATACTTCAAGTTTACTGATATCGAGAAGTCCCTTGCACTCGCAAAAAGACTCAATGATGTATTTATTAATTAGTATTGGATAAAATTAAAGAAGTTACTTCTCTAATAACCTTGCCTGCCACGTGTAAACATCTCCTCTAATCGGTGGATGAGTTTTATGGTCACTTTGACCCTGCTGCTTCCCATGTGCCAGTAGTCAACCTCAAGAACATCGATTTCTCCATAGACAAATGGCTGATATAGCGGTCTTAATTCATACCCGATAGTATTGCCTGCTTCATCAAGGATTCTTTTTGTCTGATAGTGGTTAAAGGCATGGTGAGAACTTATAAAGTTAACGGATCTTTCAACGGCATCTTTGCCACTTACGCTTTTACTTGTAGTGTAATCATACCCAGGAGCATATGGTACCAGCTCATAACCATCTCCTTCTATATCAAGAATAGCTATGGTCATAAGGCTGTCGTAGTGAGCAGTCGTGTAAAGTATCAAGGTGAAAAGTCCTTTTATGTCTCCGGCATCTACAACCTGATTTGACCTGAGGTGTTTTCCTCCAGTACAAGAACTTAGTAGTAAGGACGGGATAATAAGAAGTGTAAAAAAGATAGATCTGATGATAAGGTTTTTCATAAAATTATTATATCATTTATATTATTGTGGTTAAATAGATCTGCCCCCTCATCTGAAAAACTATTATTGTATAATAAATTACGAATGAAGAATTTTAAAACTTTATTGCCTTTCTTTATCTGTTCCTTTTTATTGTTTTTTATGAACTGGATGATAATGGCATTCCTTCCCATATTCCTGAAGTCCATTGCTTTTCATGATGAGAATATAGGAATTATCATAGGGATCTTTTCTATATCATCAATTATAATGATCCTGCCTGCAGGATTTTTTTCAGATTATTTTTCCCCGAAGAAACTCGCAATTTTCGGTGCCTTCCTGTTCATTATATATACGGGTGGTCTGTACAAATTCCGCGAATATCACCAGATCATGATCCTTGCCTTTATAGGTGGGTTAGGCAACTCGATCCTCGGGGTTGTCCTCTATTCTCTATTTCTTAAAGTGATAGGCATTAATCTCCGCGGCAAAAAGATAGCATTTTATCAGGTCGGGGCATATTTTGGCTTTGGCGGAGGACCTCTCTTTGGAGGTTTTATAGTTCAGCATTACTCCTTCGATACCCTTTTCCTCATTGCAGCGGGATTGAGTCTCGTTCTTTTTGCTTTAACTTTTACATTAAAAGACAGCTCACCCATTAAATTTAACTTCAAAGATTACAGGGTCGACCTCAAGGATAACAGAATCTTTATTCTTCTTGCTATTGTTTTGGTCTATGCCACACATTTCGGCTTTGAGCAGACCTCGTTTTCACTGCTGCTTAAGGAAAAGCTTGCTTTTACCGGCAAACTTATAGGACTTGTTTTTTTCATACTCGGGATATGGATGGCTATCCTTGCACCAATTGCAGGACACAGCTTTGATAAGTCCAGGAATATCAGGGTACTTCTTATTGCAGGGCTTCTTTCATCAAGTCTGTTTCAGTTTATAACCGGATATGTCTCAAACTTTGAACAGCTTATAGTAATCAGGGTTCTCCATACAATGGGAGATGCACTTGTAATACTTACAATTGGGATTTTAACGGCAGAGTTTTTTCCGGAATCAAGGCTTGGGGGACATTCAGGTATTATTCAGCTGGCCAGAACCTTCGGGATATTTATCGGCAACATAGGCTCGGGCTTTCTTAACCAGCTTTTATTCTATGATAAATCCTTGATTATTAACGGTACGTATACATTTATTTTTACTCTTTTAGTACTTAGACTTATTAGAAGAAAATTTACCCTATAATATCATGTATTAATATGGTATTATAGATTCTTGTTGTTGACTTGTTTTGCGTTTTAATAGAATATATAGCCAGAGAATCAGGATTTACAGCCGTTTCTACGATATGTGATTGTATTCCTTTATAATCTGAAATTCATACAAGCTGGATAATTTATTTAGTTAAATCTACTTTTCTTGTTAGGAGGTTGTATGGCATTTAAGAACAAACGGAGTGTAGAGCGATATCCATTATTTGGAAGGTGTACAGTGATAATGCCTGATAAAAATGAAGTTATAGCCCACATTGCAAACATATCAATTTGGGGAATAGGTTTATATACTGTTATGCCTGTTGATGAACTGGCACAGGTTACCGTGAAGATAAATTTTAGAGATACTTCCAGCAATGAGCAGGAGTGCTTTATAAAAGGCATAGTTTATTGGGCAATCAAGAAGGAGGAAATATATCAGATAGGTATACGTTTTACCGAGGAAATTACTTCAGAGAGTCAGACTCTTTTATACAATCACATAAATGAAATTGCTAAACTGAGCAGTATAGTCAGTAACCCCAGATAGAAAGGACGGGGATTTTTCTAATGGGGCAAACCTTTAAATGACCTTTATCTGCTAAATAATTGAATACTTCATTCTATTTGTTTAATTCCATGTCTGAAGGTTAGGTGGAAAATCACTGCGGCAACGGCTATCATGACAGCAAGCATTACAAAGATATTGCTGTAAATCCATGCCTGTACTGATGAAGTCAGAGGGTTAATACAGAACCCTAAATTCTTTATGTCGAGAAGTCTTCCTATACTAGCTGTAATAAAGGCTCCGGAGATAAAAAATATAAGGTTATATATTCCCATACCGATACCTGTCTGTTCCTTGGGTAATATAGAGGAGACAGTGTGGGGGAGTGATGATTGAAGAAAGGCAAAACCCGCATAGCTTATGACCAGGTTAAAGGTGATTATCAAGGGATTCTGACCAGCAAAAGTGGAAAGAAGCAGGAATCCGCTAATCAACAAACTTGTCCCGATATAGAAGACGAATCTGCTTCCCTTTATGTCGGACAGCCTTCCGCCAAGGGTGCCCAGTAAAGCAGCAGTCATTGCACCAGGAAATATTGAAAGTCCTATGTAGTTTGCATCTAGACCATTAAGGTCTCTGAGCATTATGGGAACAATGAACAGCATTCCGAATACTGTGCCTATTGAAAAAAAGGTGGTTATAACGATGTTACGGTAAGGTTGTCTTAAGAAAAGTAAAGGGCTTACAAAAGGCAGTTTAGTACGTGAAATGTGTACAGCAAACCATATAAGCATAATTACCCCTGCAGGCAGAGACAAGTTATCACCATGTGTAACAAATATGAGAAGTAAAGCGGTTCCGCCTACAATAAGGAGTGCACCAAGTGTATCAAAGCGATGTTTTTGCCATGTTTCATCCGGCAGGAGCATACGGAAGCACGGAATCATAAAAATAGTTGCAAGGGGAAATAAAAACAGGTAGCGCCAGTGGAATGTACCTGAGACAAAGCCACCGAGAATAGGTCCTACTCCTGCAGCAAAGGCTACAGTGGAGGCTATTATACCGAATATCCTGCCTCTGTGGTCGGGTGGGAAATACCTTGTCACAATAGTCATTGAAAGGGCAGGTATTGCAGCACCTCCTGCTGCCTGCATGAAGCGAGCTACGATAAGCATGGGATACCACATGGAAAAAAGACCTATAAGGGAGCCGGCATTCATGAGAAGAAGCCCTATACTGATAAGATTTTTTGATGAGTAGATGTCTGCGAGCTTTCCGTAGACAAGTGAACCGAGTGCAAAGACCAGAATATAGGCTGTCATAACCCAGCTTACTTCAGAGGGCAGGAGACTGTACTCAGCGGATATATCAGGTACTGCAATCTGGAACATCATACCGTTGAGCACGGAAAAAAAGATGATAAAACTTAGCGGAATGGGGATTTTTCGCTGTACCAGTGTTTCTCCTGACCGAGATACATGCTCCATGGAGATAAGTATATCCTAAATATATATCAACCTGCGAGATAATTTATGACAAGTTCCGGCTCATGAGATCTGTTTTTTAATGTTGACATTAGGGCTTCTTGTCAATAAATTAAGTATATGAAAAGAAAGAGATATTCACCGATAGCAGTAATTGTATTTCTAATCATAGTAATCTATTATTTTGCCTCATCTGAGAGACACGACAAATATGTTAAGGAACCGGCTTATGTTGATAAGACAGCAAAACAGGAGTTCGGGCTTGGGGCCGACATGAGGAAATACATCATAGGTGAAGATAAAGAATATTTCATTTACAGAAGCCCGATAAGTAAGGGTGTTAAGGGAAGATTTCCCAAGAAGTGTCCAGAAGGACACACGAGTTACATAAACCCTGACACTGGTGAAATGGGCTGGGTACCTGAGGATATAGAGATTCCGGATGGATATGTGCTGGTATTTGATACAGATACAGGGCGGTTTACGGGAAAAAGAAAGAGGGAATAGGCATCAGTATATGTATGTGGTCGGGCTGAGCCCAATTTAATATGACTTTAGAAAATATTATCGGATTAAATATAATAATAGACATATACAAAACTGCAAGGAAAACCCGTTAGAAGAGAATAACAATACTTTCATACGGGGTAGAGGTTGAATGTGCAAGAAATTCAGAAATTCCTGGCTAAAAACGGTGAGGAGATTACACTAAGGTCCGCAGTAACAGAGGATTTTAAAGAGCTTAGAAATACCGTAAGATCTACTTCACCTGAACGCAGTTATGTTTTAATGGAACTATATGGTAAGGATACGGAAAAGGATAAAAAATATATAAGCGAAATTGACCAGCAACATAATCTGCTCCTGGTCGCAATTGCCAAGGGTATAGTGGTTGGATGCCTTGCCGCTCTTCAGGCGGACAGTGGTAGCAGACTAGAAACAGCACACATTCTTAATGTAGGAATACATATTAAAGAGCCGTACAGGGGGATTGGGATTGGCTCAAAGATGTTGCAGTATACAATTGAATGGTCACGAGAACACAAATTTAAAAAACTTGTAGCAGACATTTTTACCACAAATAAACGTTCCCTTCATGTGTTTAGCAAAGCAGGATTTAAAGAGGAATGTATAAGAGAGAGACAAATTAGGATAGGACGTGAATATATCGATGAAATATGTATGGTGAAGTTTTTAAAATAAGGGACACTTCCCATATTTAATTCGTTTCGAACGAAGACTGGTGGAGGCGGCGGGAATCGAACCCGCGTCCGAAGGTACTACTCTCATGCTTCTACATGCGTAGACTGTCTTTTGAATTTCGGATTTCAGGACACCAACAGCCAGGTTTCCTGATATCCTATCTCCCTTTATCTTGCTACCGGTTCAGGAGAAAACCCGATAGCCAGTCTGTTTACCGACGCTATCTCGGGGACACAGACAATCCCTGAGTAGCGTGCCGCTTTCTAATTAAGCAGCGAGTGCCAGTTCGTTGTTGGCGTTTGTGTTTTTTTCCACCTTTTAACGTGGTGATGGAGCCACGACATGCCACATGATCCTCATAACCCCCGTCGAGCCCTTTCGCCCCCAGGGTATATTTAATTATAACATAATCATCGGCTTTTCAAGGCTCGCTTTATCTCTCTGTCAGCCTCTCTTTTTTTAATGGCCTCCCTTTTTTCATAAAGTCTTTTACCTTTTGCCAGCCCGACCTCTACTTTTGCATGAGCTCCTTTAAAGTATATTTTTAGTGGGATAAGGGAATAGCCTTTTTGAAAGCTCTTTCCCTGAAGCCTTAATATCTCTTTTTTATGTAATAGGAGTTTTCTGTTACGAAGCGGGTCGTGATTCATAATATTGCCGTGTGTATAAGGGCTGATATGACAGTTCAGCAGGAATGCCTCAGAGTCTTTTACTATGACATAGCTGTCTTTCAGATTGGCCCTGCCTTCTCTTAGTGATTTTACTTCGGTCCCGGTAAGTACAATCCCGGCCTCTATTGTTTCTTCAATGAAATAGTTATGGAATGCTTTTCTGTTCTGCGTAACTATTTTCATTAAAAATATTAACATGCGCAGCTAATTATGTAAAACCCCCTTCAAAGAATAATCAATCACCAAATTCCATATTCCAATTGCGTATAATAGGTAGTATATGTCTAACTTAGTTTCAGGCGAAGATAGAGCATGGGAAGGGCTTTCAAAAATCAAACCCGATGACGTATGCAGGAGGACAGGGGCTGATTTTGACAGTAAAAGCAGAATTTACAGCCTGAAATCTTTCGGGAAGGGCTTTTCTGTTGACATTGAGAAAAAAGAGATTTTAACTCTGGATAAAGAGGGTGAGTTATTTCTCGGCAGGCTATCATATTTCTTCAGGATTTCTATCCTTTGGTATCTTTTAAATGCAAAGGATATACAGCCGTCAGGAGAACTTGTGAAACCTTCCACTTTAAGTGGTGGAGATATTTTTTTTAGAGGAACTCATGTCCTGCCACTTGATGCTGTTGCAAAAAAATATGCCAATGACAGGGTTGGATTTACTGAAAGAGGCATTGAGATGGGAGGGAAAGAGGTCAAATACGGCGATGCGGCATTGGAGCTTTATGCTTTCCCGAAAATACCTGTTACATTAATTTTATGGCTCGAAGATGAGGAATGGGAATCAAGGGTTGATCTGCTCTTCGATTCAACGGTATCTTTACATCTGCCTCTTGATATAATCTGGTCTGTAGCAATGATGTCAACACTTATTCTTTTATAGGATTATTCGAATTAAGTGAAAAGAAAACTTGTAGAAAAGGCTGAATACCTGCTTTCTAAAGAGAACGGGACAGTTTTCAAGGATCCCGGTGGTAAGATCAGTATAGCACTGGTTTATCCGAATATTTATTCTGTCGGAATGTCAAGCCTGGGGTACCAGGGTATTTACGGACTATTCAACAGCTTTAATGATGTGGTATGCGAAAGGGTTTTTCTTCCAGATGCTGATGATATCGATGAATACTTGCGTACCGGAACAGAGATTTTTTCCATTGAATCCAAAAGGCCTCTTGCCAGGTTTGACATAATTGCCTTTTCTGTATCTTTTGAGAACGATTATCCGAACATACTGAAAATACTGAAAATGTCCAGGATACCGATTAGAAGCTCTGAAAGGAACTCATCACACCCGCTCGTAATTTTAGGCGGCGTATGCGCTTTTTTCAATCCAGAACCTCTGGCTGAGTTCTTTGATATATGTTTTATTGGCGAGGCAGAGGAAATGCTTATGGAGTTTTTGTCTGTTTACAGGAGTTCAGTGACGAAAGAGAAGCTGTTTAAGGAGGCTCTCAAGATTGAAGGTATATATATACCCCGATATTATTCGGTAGAGTATAGTGATGCCGGTAACATTATAAGAAGAAAATCGACAGGTAATGCCCCTGAAGTTATCCACAAGCGCACTGTTAAAGATATATCTAAGTCTTTCTTTGAAACGGTTATTACAACCCCGGAAGCAGAGTTTTCGGATATGTATCTGCTTGAAGCCATGCGGGGCTGCATCTGGTCATGCAGATTTTGTGTTGCAGGACATATTTACAGGCCTGTGAGGAAAAAAGATCCGAATGTGCTTAAATATGAGGTTGAAAGTGCTTTATCAAGAACAAGAAGAATTGGCCTTATAGGACCGTCTCTTTCAGATTATCCTCATGCTGAGGAAGTCTTGTCAATAGAAGGAGTTGATTTTTCTATTACATCTATGAGGGCAAGTCCAAGAAGTGGGCGTATTGTTCAATTGTTAAGGGGGCATAAGAGTGTTTCAATGGCACCTGAGGCAGGGAGCGAAAGGTTAAGGAGAGTTATCAATAAAAAGATTACCGAAACTGATATAATTGAAACAGCCAGACTCATCCTTGAAAGCGAAATAGAGACTTTAAGGCTTTATTTTATGGTCGGTCTTCCTACTGAAACGAGGGAAGATATCGACGAGATAGTTTATCTGGTCAAGAAAATACGGGATAATTGTCGAAAAGGATTTATTACATTAAGCATCAGTACCTTTGTCCCAAAACCTTTTACGCCCTTTCAGTGGCATCATATGGAATCTCTGAAGGAGGTTAAGGTAAGTTTGAAAATGATAAAGAAAGGTCTTTCCCAGGTAAAAGGCGTGAAAGTATTTCATGATGTACCAAAATACGCCTACAAGCAGGGAGTATTTTCACTTGGGGACAGGAGAGTTGCCAGGATAATAGAGGATACTGCATTTGAAAACGGTCTCCAGGTGAGAAACAAGGCATCAGAAATCAGCAGGGATTTTTATATCTTTAGAAAAAAGGACATAACAGAGATTATGCCATGGGATTTTATAGACATCGGGGTTTCTAAAGAAAAACTCTGGAAGGAGTATCAATACTCCTTATCATCAGCTTAACTTATTGAATTTTAATTTGATAGTTACTACTATAGTATTACTTTTATTCTTTTTAATAACATGAAATATGGATGATAAGCAGCTTCTTGAAAATATTAAAAACATATACAGAAGAATTGCAAGTGCTGCCATAAGGTCAGGAAGAAGCCCGGAAGAAGTTAGACTTATAGCTGTTACAAAGACCGTCGAAAGCAGTGTAATAAAAAAGGCTTTGGAAATAGGCCTGAGAGAATTTGGAGAAAACAGGGTACAGGAGGCACAAAAGAAAGTTACGAGTAAAGAGTTGCAAGTTACTTACGGCAACGTTAAATGGCATCTGGTCGGACATCTTCAGAAGAATAAGACAAAGATTGCTGTTAGGTTATTCGATCTGATACACTCTGTTGATTCCATAGAGCTTGCAGAAGAGATAAATAAACAGGCAGAAAAAATAGGTAAGATACAGAGTATTCTTGTTCAAATAAAACTTTTAGATATAGATAGTAAGCATGGAATTATAAAAGATAATTTTATAGAGTTGCTTGAACGAATTAAAGGTATGAGCAACCTTAGCACCGAAGGTTTAATGATGATGCCGCCTTTTTTTGATGACCCTGAAAAGGCAAGGCCGTATTTCAGAGAATTGAAAGAAATCAGGGATAAGACGGAAAAAAGTGGATTCAGGTTGCCTGAACTTTCTATGGGAATGACAAATGATTTTGAAATTGCGATAATTGAAGGGGCGACAATGGTAAGAATTGGGACTGCAATATTTGGAGAAAGAATAAAAAGTAAAAAGTGAAAAGTGAAAAGTGAAAAGTAAGGAGTGAGGAGTGAGGAGTGAGGAGTGAAAAGCAGGGTGCAAGGAGCAGGGAGCAGGGCGAACCTTTCGACAGGCTCAGGACTAACAAAGTAGGAAGTAAGCAGTAGGAAGTAAGCAGTAGGCACAAATTAAAAACAGGTAAAGGTACAGTTGCAGGCAAAGTAAGGAGTGAGGGGATGATAGGTTTTATCGGCGGCGGTAATATGGCAGAGGCCCTGATTAAGGGTATGACAGCAAAGGGAATGAAAGATATCCTTGTATCTGAGCCGGTAGAGGAGAAGAGAAAGTATCTGCAGCAGGCTTATGGTGTTAAAACGTTAAATTCCAACAGAGAGCTGGTTTCTTTAAGCAGTATTGTAATACTTGCTGTTAAGCCGCAGAACATGGATACAGTACTCGATGAAATATCAGATGTGATAACGGATAAACATACGGTTGTAACGATAGCTGCTGGCATCACACTCTCATATCTTGAGTCAAAACTAAGGACAAAGCAGATCATCAGGGTGATGCCGAATACTCCCGCAATTGTCCAGGAGGGCATGTCTGTTATGTCATTATGCGGATGTTTTTACGGTACGGAAGTCAATATTGTAAAAAGCATGCTGATGTCAATAGGCAAAGTGATAACATTGCCTGAAGAACATATGAATGCTGTAACTGCGATGTCAGGTAGCGGCCCTGCCTTTATTGCTCTGTTTATAGAGGCTATGACAGAGAGCGGTGTAAAAATGGGTCTTAATAAGGCGGATGCTGCTGAACTTGCAGTGCAGACGTTACTCGGCACAGCAAAGCTCCTTGATACAGGAATGTCTCCTGAAAACCTGAGGAAGATGGTGACCTCTCCTGGGGGTACAACAGCTGCGGGATTGAAGGTATTTGAGGAAAAGGATTTTCTTGGTATAGTAGTAGATGCCCTTCAGGCTGCAAGGAAGAGGGCAGAGGAATTAGGGAGGAGAGAGTAATGTTTATTTTCGGTGATTTGATTATATCCATAGCAAAAATTCTCGACTGGGTTCTGGAGATTTATATGTGGGTTGTAATAATTGCTGCTTTAGTAAGCTGGGTTAATCCCGACCCTTATAATCCTATAGTCAGGTTTCTTTATTCAGTAACAGAGCCTGCATTAAGACCTTTCAGGCGTATGATAGGTTACAGGCTTGGTCCTATAGATATCTCACCAATAATAGTAATTCTTGTTATTATATTTATTCAGTCATTTTTCATAACGTCTTTAATAAAAATTGGTTATAAATTAGGAGGAGGTTAATATGAGAATAACCCCGCTTGATATCCAACAAAAGACTTTTCCCACCCAGCTCTTAAGAGGTTTTGACGTTGAAGAGGTATATGCATTTCTAGAGATCATAAGAGAGGAGATGGAGGAGCTTCTCAGAGAGAATGCATCGCTTAAAGAAACTCTGCAGAGGACAGAAAGCCATATCAAGGAATACAAGGACATGGAGACTACCCTGAAAGAGACTCTTATGACAGCCCAGCAGATGGTTGATGAGTATAAGGTTAATTCAAGAAAAGAGGCAGAGCTCTTGATAAAGGAGGCAGAACTTAAGGCAGATGGCATAATTAAAGAAGCCCAGGAGAAGGTAATAAAAATACATGAGGATATCGTTGACCTTAAAGGAATAAGACGCCATTTTAAAGAAGAGCTTAAGAGGCTTGTAGAAAGCCATTTAAGAATGCTGGATCATGACAAGGAGAGGGAGGAGGAAGATAAAAATGAGGCTCAAGAGTGAGTTCTGAAGATAAATATAAAGCCCTTAAGGGCATGCAGGATATCTTGCCGCCTGATATTTATGTCTGGCAGAGAGTTGAAGCTATCGCGAAGGAGATATTTTCTTTCTACGGGTTTAAAGAAATACGCCTCCCTATAGTCGAATCGACAAATATATTTACAAGAAGCATAGGAGAATATACAGATATTGTTGAAAAAGAGATGTATACATTTAATGACAAGGCTGGCCGAAGCATATCTTTGAGGCCTGAGGGGACGGCTTCTGTTGTAAGATGTTATATTGAGAACAACCTCTATAACTTTCCTTCTCCACAAAAATATTATTATTCAGGACCGATGTTCAGGTACGAGAGGCCTCAGTCCGGTCGTTTTAGGCAGTTTTATCAGATAGGTGTTGAGGCATTCGGGTCTCCGCATCCGCAGATGGATGCAGAGGTTATTTCAATGCTGAGACACCTTTTTATGAGACTCGATCTTAAAGAGCTCGACTTTCAGGTTAATTCTATGGGCTGCGATATATGCAGACCTGGCTATAGAGACTCGATTGTTGGATTTTTTATGGAAAGACTTGACAATCTATGCCATGACTGCAGGCGTAGATACAATCTGAACCCGCTTAGAATCCTGGACTGTAAGGTTGAACGATGTGTTGAGATAAGAACCGGAGCGCCAAGAGTTACCGATTATCTTTGCAGGGAATGCAGAGAGCATTTTGAAAAGCTGATGTCTTTGCTTGTAATGCTCGGGATACCTTATTCGATAAATAATGATATGGTAAGAGGGCTTGATTATTATACCCGTACAACCTTTGAGGTCACAAGCAAAGATCTTGGTGCACAGAATGCAGTGGCTGCAGGGGGAAGATACGACAGGCTTGTTATGGAATTTGGAGGTCCTCAAACACCTGCAGTAGGTTTTGCCATAGGAATGGAGAGGATCATTGAATTACTTAAAAATACTGTCCGGTATGAATTTCCAACACCAGATGTTTTTATTGCAACAATTGGAGATACGGCAAGCAGAGAAGGTCTTGTAATTGTTGATAGACTTAGGGAAAGAGGGTTATGGGTAGAACTAGGAGATAGTGAGTCTTCTCTGAAAAGCCAGATGCGAAGGGCAGATAGATTATCAGCAAAGTATGTTCTTATCATAGGTAATGATGAGATTAGCTCAGGAAAGTTTAAATGGAAAAGACTTTCAGACTCAGCTCAGGGCGAGATTTCAGCAAATGAGATATCTGACTTTTTTACTAAGAAACCCTGAAAATACTTTGACTAAAAAACAGTTTAACTCGTTAGAGATAGTCGTCTTATAATAGCATGCATTTAAATTAAGGTATTTACCAACAATTTCATCGGTGGCTTTTCTCTAATAGGGTAAATAGATAATTTAATTATTGAAATTATAAAGTTTTTTTCATAATATTAGATTGAAACCATGTTTTTCTTATATATATACAGATTAGAAATAAAGTCCAGGCAGGTGGTGTGGTAGAATGGGCAAGGTTCTTGTATTTGATGATGAACCTTTTATACTAATGATGATTGAGGAAAAACTCAAGAAGGCAAATATTGACGTAAAGACCTTCAGGGAGAGTAAAAACGCTGTTGATATTATAAGAAAGGAAATGCCCGACCTTGTTATACTTGACTGGATGATGCCTGAAATAAGCGGGATAGAAGTTTGCAAGATGCTGGGAGAAGACCCTGATCTAGATAATATACCTATATTTATGCTTACTGCAAAAGGGCAGGATTCTGACGAAAAATTGGGAATTCAGTGCGGTGTTACAAGATATATAACAAAGCCTTTTAGTCCAAAATTACTGCTTGAGCTGATACAGGAGACCATTGGAAAGGACTGACCTTCACAACGACCTATCTTTGACGGTTAAGGAGTTGAGCAACGCCTATGAAGAACTATCGCTCCTTTACAGAATTTCAGAATTTTTTTCATTCCTGAGTATAGATGAGATATGTTCGAAGATTGTTAATGAAGCCATTACCACCATCGGTGTTAAAACTGCTGCTATACTTTTTGTTGACGATCAGGCCGAGGAACTGTATACAAAAATCTGTATAGGGACCTGGGACGTTAATAAAAGTTTCGATAAGGACTGTGAGGTTCTGTGGAAACCGATAGAGACAAAGAAATCTTCTGCCTTCTGTAATTTAATAGAGACAGAGCACAGTGATTATTTCCCCGGACTGTTGTCTTTAATGTTATGCCCAATTGTGGGAAAGGTAAGGGTGATAGGTGTTATTGTTGTAGCTGACAAGGAGTCAGACGAAGAATTTTTCTCTAATGACTCAAAGCTGCTAATGGCTATTGCTGGTCAGGCAGGTCTCGCTATAGAGAATGCCTTTCTCCACAATGAGCTTGAGTCTATACTAATCGGCTCAATAGAAGCGCTTGTCAGGGCTCTTGAGGCATCATCACAATGGACAGCCGGTCATACTGAACGTGTTACAGAATATGCTGTTGGTATAGGCAGATTTATGGGACTAAGTAAAGAATCTATCGAGAGGCTAAGAATTACTGCCCTTCTTCACGACATAGGGAAAATAGCTATACCAAGAGAGATATTAAACAAAGAGTCTGGCCTTACGGAAAGTGAATGGATAGAGATAAAAAAGCACCCGGGACTGGGTGCTGAAATACTCGATGGATTGATACATTTTGAAGACGTAGTTCTTGGTATTAAATACCATCACGAGAAATGGGATGGACAAGATGGGATTTTCGGGCTGAAACAAGAAGAAATACCTTTTATGGCAAGAATCCTTGCTGTTGCAGATGCATTTGATGCCATGACCTCAGAGAGACCGTACAAAAAGAAGAAATCAAAAAAAGAGGCATTAAGAGAGATAGTAGAATATTCAGGAACACAGTTTGACCCGGCTGTTGTGGATGCACTTATTAAATGGTTTGAGGCATCTAACCAACAACATTAAACTTGCGAATTCTGAATTTTACTCCGAGCCTTTCAGCTATTTTTCTGCATTTTTCGACATCAACCTCTTCAAGATCAACTATGGTCATTTGTACATCAGGGATGAACTGTTTTGATTTTTTTATGAAACTGATCACTTCATTGTATGCATTCTTGTAAAGTGGTTTGCATATTTTATTGTAAGTAGTTTCATCATGGGCATCGAGGCTTATTGAGATACTGTCAATCAGGCCCTTTAATTCAGGGATAATATTTCTCTTGTGAAACAGATTGGCATGACCGTTAGTATTAATCCTCACCCTCCCACCGTTTTCCTTGATCCATCTGGAGACATTTTTAATAAAATCAAGCCTGATCAAAGGCTCACCATACCCACAGAATACAATCTCTTTGTATACCGAAGGATTTCCAATTTCATCCTTGATCTCCTCTTCTGTAGGTTCCCGCATGAGTCTGAGCCTGTGACCTTTAACGAAGTCTGTTCGGAACTTAATACAGAAAGAACATTTATTGGTGCATCTGTTTGTTATGTTTAGGTAGAGGCTGTCCCTGATCATATAAGCAATTTCTGCTTTTTCAGAGATAACTCCTATTCCAAACAGCCTTTTTGCATTAAGTGTTGTAATCCTGGCCAGGTCTTCGAAACTTACACCCCTTAATTCTGCAATGTGTTTAACAGTGCTCAGGATATATGACGGTTCATTGCGTCTGCCCCTGAAAGGTTCGGGAGACAAATAAGGTGCATCTGTTTCCACGAGCAGATATTCATCAGGGATCGAACGGGCAATTTCTTTAGGTTTCGAAGCTTTTTTGAAAGTTACAGGACCGGCGAATGATATATAAAAGCCCATGGCCATAGCCTTTTCAGCCATATCCATATCTCCGGAAAAACAGTGTAAAACGCCCCTGTGTATATCCGATAGCCTTAGTATATCTATAGTATCGTTTTTTGCCTTTCTACTGTGTATTATTACCGGCAACCCTGATTCTTTCGCAAGTTCAAGGTGTTTTATGAAAACCTCCTGCTGTGTCTTCCTGGGAGAATTATCGTAATGGTAATCCAGTCCTGTTTCTCCTATTGCAATAATTTTTTGCCTTGCTGTCAGTTCTTTTAACGTGGAGAGGATTTCCTCTGAAAAATCTTTGGCATCATGCGGGTGGATTCCAACAGAGGCATATATAAATTCGTATTTTTCAGAAAGATTAATGCCTTTTAATGTGCTTTCAAGATCAGATCCAATGGTAATTATTGCTTCTACCCCGGTATCTTTTGCACGTTGTATGACTTCTTCCCTGTCAGTGTCGAAGTCCTCCATTTCAAGATGACAGTGTGTATCTATAAGGCTAAGTTTCAAGCCCCGAGTTATAAGTTCTGAGTTATGCACCGAATTTTTTCAGTCTTCCGGAGTTGGCAAGTGCAAGGGGCAGGATGTTGATTGTAAGAAAGATACCCAATTCTCCTTTTATACACTCCCTCTCGGAAAATGCCTTGCAGAGACCACCGAGAACGTAATTTGACTTTAGAAGTACCGGAACGGGGTGCCAGCTGTGATTCTTGAGTAACGACGGGGTGGAATGATCGCCGGTTATGATGATTACATCCGGATTGAGCTCAAGGATCTGTGGCAGCAGAAGGTCAAATTCCTCTATTCTTTTGGCCTTTTCATTAAAGTTGCCGTCTTCGCCGTATGAGTCGATTTTCTTTACATGGAAGAAAAAGAAATCATAGTTTTCATAGTTCTTTTTAAGAAAAACAATCTCATCGTTTACATCACCGGTAACATCAGGTGCATGCATCCCAACGAGCTTTGCGATTCCCCTGTACATCGGATAGTTTGCAATGGCAATTGCATTCAATCCATATAACTCGGAAAAAGAAGGCAGGTGCGGCATTACAGAGAATCCCCTGAGAAGTGTATAATTTGCCTTTTCCTGGTCTTTAAGAATTTCAGAGGTTGTGCTGATAAACTTTTCTGCTACACGGGCAACCTGTTCAGCAGATTTTGAACCAGGTACAGCCTTAACGGGCTGCTTCCCCACTTTTTGCGGGTCTGTGTCATTAATATTTGAGGCATCCTGAGTAAGAGGTTCAGGGAATCGGAATATTACAGCAAATCTGTGCTCCATACCAGGTGCAAATAAAATCTCTGCCTCATCTATTTTGCTGATATTAGACTGCAATTTCTCGGTTAACTTTCTGCTCTGTTCGGTTGGAATTCTGCCTGCGCGCCTGTCAATTACTATATCATTCTCCAATGTTGCATAATTACAGCGTATTGCAATATCTGTTTTTCTGACCTCCATGCCGAGACCGAGTGCCTCGAGTATGCCCCTGCCTATCTGATGTTCTATAGGGTCATATCCAAAGAGTGATAGATGTCCCGGGCCACTTCCGGGAGTGATGCCCATTGAGACTGGTACATGCAGACCGCATGCAGAAGCTTGTGCAATAACGTCCAGATTTGGTGTTTTTGCTGATTCAATCTCTGTTTTACCGTTTAAAGGAAGACCACCGAGTCCGTCAAGAACAACAAGGATAATTTTAGTATTGTTTTTCTGAATAAGCCCTTTTATTAATTTATGCATTATAAAAAGATATTACTTTAAAGATATTAAACTTTGCAAGTTCACTCCGTAGAAATGGAGTAATGGTGAGTATAACGTGACATGACACATTATTGTAATGACACAATTTTGTATCAGTTTACACTTACGCAGATATTTTAAAAATATACTATACCCTCTATACAATTTTAATTATCTGTTTTTATTATTAAAAATAAAATCTAACGATTTTTTTCCTTTTAGCATATATATTGCATTAAGATTTTTTGAATAGAAGAAAGTAACCCCTGCAGAAAGTATGAATTTCTTTAAGGGGTAAATCCCTTTCAAAAAAGAAAGGGATATGAAAAAAATAATTATTAAGTTTAATGTTATTGACGAAAGGGAGATAAAAAGATGGTAGAAGTATTAGATTATTGCGATAACTTGACTGAGGAGCTTACCAGATGGAAAGCTAAGATGTATGATATAATCAGAAAATTTGATAGTATGCCAACAGGCCAAAAAGAGAAGGTCATTAATGAAGTGAATGAGCTGCATATTTTTATTGAAGAGCTTACTGACAGGATAGAGAGGCTTAAAAGAGAGTGCCCGACTCATTGGGATCCTAAAGAAATAGACGAAAAAGTCGATGACCTCAGGATAAAATTAGATGATGTGTGGGATACTGTTTCTCCCAGTGATATCGGAGGATAAAATAAAACTCAGGGTCGAACTAAAGAAAAAGCTAAATAAAAGAATTATAGTTTGGCCCTGATTCTCTTTATAATCATGGATTAACTTCTGGCTCTGTCAAATCAACCTGATTTGGCTATTTCGTTGTAAGCCCTGACCAGAATGATAGAAATATAAGCCCAGTATAAACCCATTAATATAAGCCCGAGAATCTGGCCGAATACCGGAATAATATTTAAGATAGAGCTCACAATAACGAAAGCAAGTCCTATAACGGCAATCACAAGGAAAAGTACTATTGAATCTTTAAAATTCGTTTTAACCATTTCGATACTTTTCTTCATTGCATTGATAGCGCCAAGATTGCCGACCATTATCCCAACAAAGGTAAACATTAACAGTAAGGAAGCTATAAGTCCGGGCAGAAAAAATATAATTGTTCCTAAAGTCACAAGGATAGAAACGGCGATAGCTGCTACTATAAGGCTTCCGATCCTGTCTATGGCTGAATTAATGCCGTTGTTCAATGATGTTTTACCTTTGTCTATTGCCTCTTTGGCCATGGCAACAACCACCCCGTGTGATAATGTTCCAAGAACCATTGATATTATTCCAAGGATGAAAACCATGCCCATTAATCCTCCCTCTGCACCTATCATTGCCGAAGGATGACCCGTCTTTTCTTCTCCCATTATTGTCATAGAAGCAATGCTGCCTCCTATTAGAAGAACTGACAGAAGAGAAATAAAGATTGAGACAATAGTGGTTGGAATAATAATAATGGGATTATTTTTGAGCGTAACTGTGCATTCTTTTAAAATCCTGCCGACATCCATTTTTACCTCCCCTAAGTTTTTATAAACCAATTTGAGCTATGGAGTCAAGGTTTATTTAGGATAATAGATTTTTATTTTCATAAAGGTTAAAATAATTTATAGATAATTTAAAATAAACCGTTTACCCACAGAAAAAATCTTAAGATAAAAAAAACTTTCATGAAGATCAATATTAATGATATGTCAAACAAGTTCTTGATTGCTGCACCGGGGTTGAATGACCCGAATTTCAACCAGACAGTTGTACTGATATGTGAACATACTAGAGAAGGTGCTTTTGGGTTAATAGTCAACAGAATACTTATGAACAGTTTTATTCCTATTCTTAATGTTTTTGATATCAAAAGGAGCGTTGTTGATATACCAGTTTATTTTGGAGGACCGGTAAAACCTGAACAGGGTTATGTCATATATTCGCCGTTTAATGAAAAGTATGTATCAATCAGAGTGTCTGAAAATATTTCTGTTACTGCTTCAAAGGACATACTTTTTGATATAGCAGAGGGTAAGGGCCCGGAAAAATTTATTTTTACTCTTGGTTTTTCAGGATGGGCAGCTAATCAGCTTGAACAAGAGTTGATAATGGACAGCTGGTTCGTTGCTCCTTCGGATAATGATATCATTTTTAATAAATCGGTTAGTGAACGCTGGAGGTCAGCTGCGAGTTCCATAGGTCTCGATCTTGACAGGTTTATTTACAGGAGTGGAAATGCTTGAGATTTCATTTAAAAATCAGTATATTCTATTATTTTAAAAATGGAGATTAAAAATGAAAGTAACAGCTTTTAACGGAAGTCCGAGGAAAAAGGGCAATACCTATCATTCCATAATGGTAGTTTTTGAGGAGCTTAGGAAAGAAGGCATAAAGACTGAACTTGTACAGCTTGGCGGTGCGAATATTAGAGGATGCAAGGCTTGTTTTAAATGTTTTGAAAAAAAGAATAAACGCTGTATACAGGATGACGACCTGAATCCATTTATAAAAAAGATGTTAAAGTCGGAAGGCATAATAATCGGTTCACCTACATACTTCAGCAATGTCTCCACAGAGGTAAAAGCTCTAATTGACAGGACTGGTCTTGTTGCACGAGCAAATGGTCATTTTTTAAAAAGAAAGGTCGGGGCGGCTGTTGTTGCTGTCAGAAGGGCAGGGGCAACACATGTATATTCGAGTATAAATTTCTTTTTTGGTATTAGCAACATGATTATTCCGGGGTCAAGCTATTGGAATCTGGGAATCGGCAAGGATCCTGGAGATGTGCTTAAGGACGAAGAAGGAATAGCGACATTCAGGGACCTTGGACAGAATATGGCCTGGCTGCTCAAAAAAATTAACAGACGATAATATCAATTCATTAGTAAAGTTTTGTTCTCTCAAGCAACCTTACTATAATAGTATTAGATAATATAAAATAAGCCTTTTCGTTTAAACTTTGAGCTGTCATCTTTAATCTTAATTCTAATATGAGAGTATTTTTATCGAAACTGGATAAGTTGTTATTTAAAAATGGAAAATTGGGCTTAGTGCTTTATCAATAGAGACTTTTATACTTTCTAATTTCCTCAAAATAACCAGGATATTATCTATAAGATTTTTTAAAACTCTGTATGTTAAAATGTCAATATGACTGAAGAAATTGGAGTTGTTAAGAGCTTAGATGGAATAACAGCTAAAGTGATTGTGCCCAGAAAAAGTGCGTGTGATGGTTGTACTTTAGGAACCTGTAAACCGGATGACCAGTCTATGGAAATCGAGACATTCAACCAGGCAGGTGCAAAAATAGGGCAGAAGGTTAAGGTCACTATGAAAACTTTTACTTATATGAAGGGCTCAATGCTTGTTTACGGCATACCTGCAGTTTCATTGGTTATAGGGGCAGTTCTTGGCAAAGAATTCTTTAGCAGGTTCTTTACAGGTATTGATTCTGATGTGCTTTCAGCCATTTTTGGATTCTGTGCGCTTGCTGTGTCGTTTATAATTGTAAGAATATGGATAAATAAAGCGAGTAAAAGAGTCGAGACTAAACCTATAATAGAAGAAATATTAAATTAGCAATTATTAAAATCTTTTAAAAAGCAGGTATATTTCTGGACATCTCGTGGTCGACGGTTCCAGCAAAACCTGTCCTTATTATATTAATAAGTAATTCAATTATTATTAAACAGGGGGATTAAATGGCAAATTATGAGGTATCAAAGATCAGAAATGTGGCAGTAATATCACATGGAGGTGCTGGAAAAACTTCTCTTGTTGAGGCAATGCTTTTTAATTCAGGTATGATAGACAGGCTTGGAAATGTCGAAAGCGGAAATACAACTACAGATTACGAGCCCGAAGAGATTGATAGAAAGATCACCATTACCTCATCTTTGGCATTCTGTAATTGGAATAAACACAGAATTAATCTTATAGATACCCCTGGTTTTATTAACTTTATAGAAGATACAAAAGGGTGTCTCAAAGTTGTTGATGGAGCTGTTGTGATAGTAAGCGCAATTTCAGGCGTAAAGGGAGAAACTGAGAAAGTCTGGAGGTATGCCAGTGAATATGAGATACCCAAACTGATCTTTATAAACAAAATGGATAAAGATACGGCAAATTTTGAGAGGGCATTAGGTGAAGTGGAAAAATATTTTGAATCAGAGGCAATACCTTTGCGTATTCCCATCGGGTCAGGTAATAGCTTTTCTGGTGTAATAGATATTATAAAGATGAAGGCTTATAAAGTTGAGAGTGGAAAGGTTGATGAGGCAGAGATACCCGGGGAACTGCAGTCCGAAGCTGATAAATACAGGAAAAAGCTTGTTGAAAAGATAGCAGAATCCGACGATACACTTCTAGAAAAATATTTAGAGGGCGGGGAGCTCACTGATGAGGAGATTATTAATGGAATAAAGGAAGGCTCACTTACTAAAAAGTTTATACCGGTATCATGCGGTTCAGCTCTGAAGAATATTGGCATAAACAGCTTGCTAGACTCTATAATTTTATGTATTCCCTCCCCTTTAGAGATGGTAACGGTATCTCCAATCAAAGGGAAAAACCCTAAAGATGGAAGTGAAGTTGAGAGGAAACCTGTTGATAATGAGCCGATATCAGCCTATGTTTTTAAAACAATAGCTGACCCTTACGCGGGAAAACTCTCTTTGTTTAGAGTATTTTCCGGAACAATTAAGGCAGATTCAAATGTCTATAATTCTACTTCAGATGTAAAAGAACGTGTAGGACAGTTATATTATCTTTTAGGAAAAAAGCAGGTTCCGACACAATTTCTCGGTGCTGGCGAGATAGGAGTTGTGGCAAAGTTAAAGGGAACAAATACAGGAGACACGATTTCTGATATTGCAAACCCTATTGTATTCGAGAAGGTTAAATTTGCAGATTCTATAATATCATATGCAATAGCCCCCAAGAACAAAGGAGATGAAGAAAAGGTCAGCATAAGTCTTCAAAGAGTATTGGAGGAAGATCCTACTCTGAGATTCTACAGGGAAGAGGAAACAAAGGAGATGATTATCTCGGGCATGGGGCAGGTTCATATAGAGGTTGCAATTGAACGGTTAAAGAGAAGATTCGGGGTAGAAGTTGAAATGAAGACTCCAAAAGTGCCGTATAGAGAGACTATTAAAGCATCAACAAAGGTTCAGGGTAAGTACAAGAAGCAGTCAGGTGGTAGAGGTCAGTATGGTGACTGTTATATTCAGGTTGAGCCTATGCCTAGGGGTGGAGGCTTTGAGTTTATAGATAAGATAGTCGGAGGTATTATACCAAAGCAGTATATCCCTGCAGTAGAAAAAGGGATAGTAGAGGCCATGCATGAAGGAGTAATTGCTGGTTATCCTACTGTTGATCTGCGCGTGACTCTTTATGATGGTTCTTATCATTCTGTTGACTCATCTGAGATGGCATTTAAAATAGCAGGATCCATGGCAATTAAAAAAGCTGTTCAGGAAGCAAAACCTGTTCTGCTTGAACCTATAATGAAGGCTGATGTTACCACGCCTGATGAAACTCTCGGAGCAGTAATAGGTGATTTAAACTCCAAAAGAGGAAAAGTGCAGGGAGTAGAGCCGCAGGCAGGAGGCAATCAGAAGATAATATCATTGGTGCCAATGGCTGAGATGCTTACTTACGCTAATCAACTTCACAGTCTTACATCAGGGAGGGGACTATATTCAATGGAATTTTCTCATTATGAAGAGATTCCGGCACACCTTGCACAGAAGATAATTGCTGATAGACAGGCTCAGAAAGAAGAAAAAAGTGCGTAAAAAATTATTTATAGGTCTCTTTTGTGTGCTGATTATATTAATACATGGCAGGTTTTCATATTCTCAAAAAACCAGCCAGGATGTTTCTTCAGACATAGAAATAGAAGAAGTAAAGGTTAAGTCAGAAGTTCCTGACAAGTCTTCCAATGTTGAGATAGACAATAATTTACTGACTGTTGAACTTCATGATGCTGAATTCAGTAATGTAATGAAATCCATTGCGGAGAAATCAGGTTTTGAACTCAAAATGAGCGGGAATGTATATAATAAAAAAATATCTACAAAATTCAATGATATAGACTTGGACAAGGGAATAGCCAGATTATTGGCACTGATAAGGGAGAAGAATTACATGGTTCACTATGATAAAGAAGGTATGTTAAGCAAGGTTGAAATTTACGGCGAAATATCAGCATCATCAAAAGCTCCCGAGCCTAAGAAATCTGTTAGTCCCAGGTATCAGAGAAGAAGGGTTTCCCCTTTCACCTCTGGCTCTAGCTCTAGCTTGAGACAAGCAAGACCAACACGTGTTAAGCCATCTTATCCCCGCAGTATCAAGAGTCCGCCAGCCAGGCAACAACCATTTCAAGCACAGGAGACGGAAAAAGTCACAGATGATGGAAAAGAAAGCACACACGAGGAAATCCCCATTTTCAGACGGAGGCGATAAAATGTTTTTATCCGCCTTCGCAGAAGACCATGGACCTGACTGCTCACCTCGACTCGCCTCGATTAGGCGAAGCGGGTTCTGCGAAGCGGGACTGCAGGCAGACTTGAACCCGTGAATAAATGCAAGAATTTCTCTTCTGCTTCTGCGGATTCCGCTCCGCCAAAGAAATAAAAGATACAGCATGCATAAGCTTGCGGAGCTTCATACTAGTAGAGAAACGCCGACATATAATTTATATTTGAATTCTTCATATTTTTTTAGATATCATAAACCACATGAAGGCTTTGATATTGAGCGGTGGCAAGGGGACACGACTAAGGCCACTGACTTACTCAGGCGCAAAACAGCTCGTTCCGGTTGCAAACAGACCTATTCTTTATTACTGTATCGACAATATTGTTAAAGCAGGTATAAAGGATATCGGTATAATAATTTCTCCTGAAACAGGACAGGAGATTAGAAAAGCTGTTGGAAATGGGAAAAGCTGGAATGCAAAGGTAACGTATATACTTCAGGAGAACCCTGCCGGTCTTGCACATGCAGTAAAAGTGGCAAAAAATTTCCTTAAGAACTCTCCTTTTGTAATGTATCTGGGAGATAACCTCATCGGCACGGATATAAAAAGATTTGTCGGAGATTTTACAAAGAAAAAATCAGACGCGCTTATTTTGCTGAAGGAAGTTGAAAACCCGAAACAGTTCGGAGTTGCTGAAGTTTCAGGAAATGGCAATATAATAAGACTTGTTGAAAAACCTGATAACCCTCCTTCAAACCTGGCTCTCGTAGGTGTATATATTTTTTCATCAAAGATACTTAAGGCAATAGAAAGAATCAGCCCTTCAAAACGCGGAGAACTTGAAATAACCGATGCCATACAGGAGATGATTCATATGGGGTATCAGGTAAAGAGCTTTTTACTTGATGTATGGTGGCTGGATACAGGCAAAAAGGACGACCTTCTGACAGCAAACGCCATTGTTCTTGATGAATGGGGTGAAAAACGTATTGAAGGTAATGTTGACATGTCAAGTAAAATTCTTGGACGTGTCATGCTCGCCAAAAACTCGTCAATCAAAGATAGCACAGTAAGAGGCCCTGTAGTTATCGGTGAAGACACTGTAATAGAAAATTCTTTTATAGGTCCGCATACAAGCATCGGCAATAATGTAAGAATAAAGAATTCATCTATTGAACATTCTGTCATAATGAACGGAAGCGAAGTCTTGGGTATCGAGAGGTTAGAGGAAAGCCTTATAGGCAGAAGGGTAAAAATTTTTAAGAAAAGCAAGCACAAGACACTCAGACTAATGCTTGGAGACGATTCTGTAATAGAGGTATAAATCTTGAAAGACGTTTTTATTAAAGAACTAAAAGTAAACGCTGATGACAGAGGATGGCTTCTGGAGCTGTTTAGGACTGATGAGACAGATTTCAGGCCACTAATGTCATATATATCTATGACCAAGCCCGGTGTTGCAAGAGGGCCGCATGAGCATGTTGAGCAGTCGGATTATTTCTGCTTTATAGGGAATTTCAGGCTTTATTTATGGGATAACAGGAAAGAGTTAAGTACATATAAAGAGAAGAGAGTTATAGATACTCATGGTAAACCTCATATTGTAATTGTCCCTCCAGGGGTAGTGCATGCATATAAGAATATTGGTTCAGAGAATGCATTTGTAATTAACTTTCCGGACAGACTTTATAAAGGTCAGGGCAAGGCTCACCAGGCAGACGAAATCAGATATGAAGATACCCCTGAATCTCCTTTCAGGATAGAATGATGAAGATACTTGTTACAGGCGGTGCAGGTTTCATAGGTTCAAATTTCATACAATATATGTTATCAAGATATCCTGACTGTGAAATAATAAATCTGGACAAGCTTACATATGCAGGAAATCTCGAGAACCTGAAGGATGTTGAGCATCTCGCCAACTACAGATTTATAAAGGGAGATATTTGTTACGGGCAACTTTTTGAAACTCTAGAGTTCGACACTATAATAAACTTTGCCGCTGAAAGCCATGTTGACAGAAGTATTCTTGATTCATTTCCATTTCTTCAGACCAATGTGATAGGAACTCAAAATCTCCTAGAGGTTGCTAAAAAGAGACAATGCCTGATGCTCCATGTATCAACTGATGAAGTTTATGGCTCTATAGAGAACGGACTGTTCACTGAAGAGTCACCTCTCATGCCAAACAGTCCTTATGCTGCAAGCAAGGCGTCGTCGGATATGCTTGCCAGAGCTTATTTCGAGACATTTGGCATGAATGTGATAGTAACCAGATGTTCAAACAATTACGGCCCTTACCAGTTCCCTGAAAAACTCATTCCACTTGTAATATCTCATGCGATTGAAGGAAAGAGTATACCAGTATATGGAGACGGTGAAAATGTAAGGGACTGGATTTATGTTCAGGATCACTGCAAGGCACTTGACATCGTTTTTCAAAGGGGGAAGGCTGGTGATGTATATAATATCGGCGGCAAAAACGAACAGAAAAATATCGATGTTGTTAAAAAATTACTCATGATAATAGCCGGGAAGATCGGTATGGATGAAAAGGCTATAATGAAACTAATAACATTTGTGAAGGACAGACCAGGACATGACAGAAGATATGCAATAGATCCTTCAAAGATTGAAAAGGAACTGGGCTGGACACCTGAGACAGGATTTGAAAAAGGGCTTTCAAGTACAGTTGACTGGTATATTTCAAACAAAGAGTGGTGGACTCGTATTATATCGGGAGAATATATGGAATACTATAAAATGCAGTATGGGGACAGGTTAGATTCATGAAAATAGCTCTGACAGGCTCAAACGGTATGCTTGGTCATGCTCTAAAAAATATCTTCAGAGATAAAGAAATTATCGCCTTCACTCATGATATGCTCGATATAATTTTACTTGATGATGTAATGAAAAAGGTTAAAGATGCAAAACCTGACTTTTTGATCCATACTGCTGCATTTACAAATGTAGATCAATGCGAACTTGAGCCGGAGAAGGCATTTCTTGTCAATGGCATTGGTACGAGGAATATAGTAATGGCTTGTGAGGAGATTAACTGCCCTGTAATTTATATTAGCTCTGATTATGTATTCGATGGCAATAAAGGTGCCCCATACGAAGAGTGGGACAGCACAAATCCGATTAACAAATACGGGCTTTCAAAACTATTGGGTGAAAAGTTTGTCTCAACACTCACAAACAGGTTCTATATCATAAGGACTTCCTGGCTTTACGGCAGGAGCGGCAAAAATTTTGTAGATACTATCATAAGACTATTGAATGAAAGGGAAAGAATCGATGTTGTTAATGACCAGATTGGATGCCCGACATATACCATTGACGTTGCTAGAAAGATAATGGAGATTATAGGGAAGGGCTACGGTATTTATCATATAACTAACAAGGGTAGCTGTACGTGGTACGAATTTGCAGTAGCGATTGCAACTAAAAAGGGTTATAAAAACCAGATAATACCTGTAACATCTGAAGAATTCAAAACACCAGCTAAAAGACCTGCATATTCTATCCTCGGTAGTACCATGCTGAGGCTTGAGGGAATCAGTGAACTCAGAAACTGGGAAGAGGCGCTTGAGGAGTATCTCGCAGATAATTCATGAATAGTAAAGGTATTCCGAAAGTCTCGGTTATTGTATTAAATTATAATGGAAAACACCACCTTAAAGAATGTATTGATTCAATCCTTAATCAGACATATAGAAATTATGAGATAATTGTTATTGACAACGGCTCTAATGACGGCTCAGTAGAATTTCTTAACGAAATGTATAAAGACAAGATTTATTTAATTCAGAACAGAACAAACCTTGGTTTTGCGGAAGGCAATAACATTGGTATTGCCTCTTCATCAGGAAACTATATCGCACTTCTAAATAATGATGCAGTAGCGGACTTTAAATGGCTTGAAGAACTTGTTTTGGCAATAGAAGACTCTGATGAGACGTACGGTATGTGGGCTTCGAAAATATTGTTCTATGATAATAAAAAAATAATTGACACTGTTGGTCACCTTATATATCCTGATGGTCTTAACAGGGGCCGGGGAAAGGGAGAGCTCGATTCAGGACAGTATAATATTAAGGAAGAGGTATTCTTTCCAAGCGGTTGTGCAGCGATTTATTCAAAAAAAATGCTTGATATCATCGGCGGATTTGATAATGATTTTTTTGCATATGGTGATGATACAGATATAGGTTTGAAGGCAAGACTTGCAGGGTGGAAATGCCTTTATGTTCCGACTGCTGTTGTTTATCACAAGTCCTCTGCGACAGCAGGAATTTACTCTCCGCTGAAGGCTTATCTTGTAGAGAGAAACAGGATATGGATTCTTGTAAAATATTTTCCCTTTTTCGTAATTTTCTTTAGCATCTTTTACACAGCATTAAGATATATTCTACAGGCATACGGGGCATTAACAGGTAAAGGTGCTGCTGGCAGATTTGTTGAAGGTTCATCCAGGATGGGATTACTGAAGGTCCTTTTAAGGGCTTATTGTGATGCACTTGCCAAATTTCCTTTAATGTTAAGAAAAAGAAAGGGCTTTCGAAAACACATTAAAACCCAAAGAGGTGAATTCTACACCTGGCTGAAAAGATTTAGAATAGGTGCAAGAGAGATATCGTTAAGGGATTAGGAGAATAAATTTGAAGATACTTTTAATACAATCCCCACCAAGAGAGATAAAGCGGGAAGACATTGTTGTCCCACCGTTAGGCATTGCTTACCTTGCTGCTGTACTCGAGAAGAAGGGATACAGGGTAGGAATTATCGACGGGTTTGCCGAGGGTCTTGGTTACACTTCATTGGAAGAAAGGATTAAAAGTTTTTCTCCTGATATTGTCGGTATAACAGGTATGACACCTGTAATAGACAATTCATTCAGAACTGCAATGACTGCAAGAAGGCACACGAATTATATTGTCATGGGTGGCCCTCATATATCAGTGGTAAAGAAAAAGATATTTGAACAGACCTCAGATATTGATTTTGCGCTACAGGGTGAAGGGGAGACAAGTTTTCAGATGCTGGTTGAAAGGATAGAATCCAATTCAGATATCAGTTCTGTGCCCGGCTTAATTACAAGGGATTTTGAAAATCCTCCTGCTTCTTTTATAAGTGACCTCGATACTTTGCCCTTTCCTGCGAGACACCTTCTCCCCAATGACAGATACAGGTATATACTTTCAAGGGGCAGGGTAACCACTATCTTTTCATCGAGGGGATGCCCATATCACTGTATCTTTTGTGACAAAGCGGTCTTCGGTTCAAAGTGGAGGGCAAGGTCTGCCGGTAATGTACTTGAAGAGGTAGGATCTGTTGTGAAAGATTTCGGGGTTAGATCTATCGTATTTTACGATGACCTTTTTACTGTCAAAAAAGACAGGGTTATAGAGATATGTAAGGGTATTATAGACAGGAAGCTTGATATAGAGTGGAAGTGCGAAGGAAGAGTAAACCTTGTTGACGAGGAAATACTGAGATGGATGAAAAGGGCTGGGTGTTCCATGATTGCCTATGGAGTTGAGAGCGGTAACCAGAAGGGTCTTGATTACCTGGACAAAGGGATAAAGGTTGAGCAGATAACAAGAGCATTCGAAATGACAAGAAAAGCTGGAATAAAGCCGATGGGTTATTTTGTCCTTGGCATACCTGTCGAGACATATGATGAAGAGATCAAGACAATTGAGTTTGCAAAAAAGATCAAGGCAGCCTATACCCAGTTCAGTGTTTTATCACCAACTCCTGGTACAAAGCTTTTTGATGATGTCGTCAAGATGGGGTGGTACAGAGAGGTTGATGCCCTGAATCCTATGGACAAGGATCTAAAAAGACCCGCAATTATCAATGAGAACTGGGATGAGCAAAGGCTCAATAAGATTTTGAAAGAGGCACACAGGAGATTTTATTTAAGTCCCTGGTATATATGGCAGAGCCTTAAGGAGATCAGAAGTGCAAGGGAATTTTTTATAAAGGCTGGTGCAGGCTTGAAACTTCTGAAATGGTATCTCGGGAGGTAATATGTCAAAGTGTCTCAATTTGTTAATTCTTATTGCTGTATTGGCTGTTATTGTTATTATAGGGCACGGTTTTGTACTTGATAAGTCTGGTGAGTATATTTATCAAAAGGACGAGCTCAAACCTGCTGATGTTATAGTTATTCTTGCAGGTGAGCAGACAGAACGTGTCGAATACGGTGTGAAACTCTTTAAGGAAGGATGGGCAAGAAAAGATCGCATCATAATGGCAGGCGGACCGCTAGTCTGGAAATATTCATGGGCTTCATTGATGAAAGAGCATTCCGAACACCTGGGAATATCAGGGGATGTTATTATTCTTGAAGATAAGTCAAGGTCAACAGAGGAGGATGCAAAATTTACGAAAGAAATTTTGATCAAGAATGGCTACAAGTCAATTATTCTGGTTACCTCGCCTTATCACAGCAAAAGGTCATTAAAGATATTTCAGAAGGTAATGGGTAATGAGGTAAAGATAATAAGTGCACCTGTCGAGGATAGCTGGTTCAGGTTCGATGACTGGTGGAAGAGGCGGCGTGACAGGGCTGTGGTACTTAGTGAATATTCCAAGTTTGTATGGCTATGGATTTTCGGGATAGGATAGAACTGAGTCTCAATACACTCTGAAACGTTTCAGTCTCAAGGCATTTGTGACAACTGTAATTGATGAGAGTCCCATGGCGGCAGCAGCAAACATGGGATTTAATAGTATCCCGAAAAATGGAAACAGCACACCTGCAGCAACAGGTATAAGGGTTACATTATATGCGAAGGCCCAGAAAAGGTTCTGTTTTATATTACGCAGTGTGGCCTTTGACAGGGCAATGGCTGTAACAACACCTTTAAGATCGCCTTTTATAAGAGTAATGTCTGATGCCTCCATCGCGACATCTGTTCCAGTACCGATCGCTATACCTATATCAGCCTGGGCAAGGGCAGGGGCGTCATTTATACCATCTCCCACCATCGCTACAACTTTTGATTCTGCCTGCAACTTTTTGACCTCGTTAGCCTTGTCTTGAGGTAAAACCTCTGCAAAAATCCTGTCAATTCCAGCCTGGCGGGCTATAGCCTCACCCGTACGTTTATTGTCTCCTGTAATCATAACAACCTCAATACCCAGATTGTGTAGCGATTTTACAGCATTTACAGAATCGTTTTTCAGTGTATCGGCAACAGCGATAATTCCGGAGATATTATTATCAATGCAAACAAACATCGGAGTTTTTCCCTGTTCAGAAAGTTTTGCTTCATCCTGTTTTAAGCTGCCAATTTTTATACCTTCATCCCGCAGGAGCTTCTCATTACCCAACAATACAGCCTTACCGTTAATATTTGCCTTAATGCCGTGGCCGGGTATAGCCTGGAAATGTTCCGGGTCATGAAGATCTATGTTACTTTCTTTTGACTTATTTATAATGGCTTCGCCGAGGGGATGTTCCGAGCCTTTTTCAGCAGATGATGCATATGAAAGCACTTCGCTTACTGATAATCCATGAGCAATAATATCGGTAACTTCCGGTCTGCCTTTTGTCAATGTACCTGTCTTATCGAATATAATGGTATTGATCTTGTGTGCGGTTTCAAGAGCCTCTCCGCCTCTTATTAATATGCCGTTTTCAGCACCTTTGCCTGTGCCGACCATTATGGATGTCGGCGTAGCCAGTCCTAATGCACAAGGGCAGGCAATTATCAGAACAGCAATAAAGGTAAGCAATGCATAAGTTAGAGCAGGTGAGGGACCGAATAAAAACCAGACAATAAATGTGAAAGTAGCAACTCCTATGACAGCGGGTACAAAAATGGAAGAAATTTTATCTGCAAGCCTTGCAATCGGAGGTTTGGAACCCTGTGCTTCCTGAACCATGTTTATAATCTTAGAAAGCATGGTGTCCCTGCCGACCTTAGTTGCTTCAAATTTGAATGAACCGGTCTTGTTTATTGTGGCACCGATCACTTCATCACCGGTCCTTTTTTCCACAGGTATGGATTCACCTGATATCATGGATTCATCTACTGATGAATATCCATCTTTAATTATACCGTCTACCGGGATTTTTTCTCCCGGCCTCACTACTATAATGTCCCCTATCTCTACATCCTCTACAGGGATATCGATTTCTTTCCCGTCCTTAATGATACGTGCAGTTTTGGCCTGTAATCCTATAAGTTTTTTGATCGCCTCAGATGTCTGTCCCTTTGCCCTGGCCTCGAAAAGCCTGCCAAGCAGTATCAGAACAATAATTGTTGCTGCAGTATCAAAGTAGACTTCTGCAGAATAGCCTTTTATCTCAAATATAGAAGGGAAGAATGTAGCTGCAACGCTGTAAATATAAGCAGATGAAGTGCCTATCGCTATCAGGGTGTTCATATTTGTTGTCTTGTGGCGTGCTGCTGCAATGGCTCCTTCATAAAATTGCCGGCCAATCCAGAACTGTACAGGTGTGGCAATTATAAGCTGGAGAAGATAATTAACCTGTTGGGGCAGTTCAAGTATCCTTGAGAGCCCGATATTATTCCAGTGAACGAGTATAAAGATGGGGATTGCAAGGCATGCACCTGTAATGACCTTTGTTTTTAAAGCCCTGTAAGCTTCCTCGCGCTCCCTCTGTTCTTTTTCGACAATATCCTCACCTTTTTCGACCTCAACAATTTCATAGCCAGCATCCTTTATAGCCTTTTTAAAGTCCTTTATACCGACCTGTGAAGGGAGATATTCGATCGCGGCTTTTTCGGTGGCAAAATTTACTGATGCGGATACTACACCATTAAGTCTGCCCAGGGTATCCTGAACGGTCTTTACACATGAAGCACAGGTCATGCCTTTGACCGGTAATATTATTTTCGAGATTGATAAACCATATCCAAGATCTTTAATAACCTTAATAAAGTCATCGACTGATACAACCGACTCATCATAGAAAACAGTTGCTTTCTCAACAGCAAAATTTACCGAAGCAGAGCTTACCCCTTTAAGCTCTGAGAGGCCTTTCTGAACTGCAGCAGAGCATGAAGCACAGGTCATACCTGTTACAGGCAGGTCTATACGACTTTCAGTATTTATAGCATCAGACATTCCTGTCTCCAAATTTCTCCAGTAACCTTTCTATTTCTTCTCTATTGTCCTTAAATCCCAGGAACATTTTATTGCCTATCACGATAGTTGGAGTGGCCATCCTTCCATATCTGGTTACAAGTTCTTCCCTCGCCGATGGATCGCTTGCAATATCCCTGTCTGTAAAAACTATCCCTTTTGCTGAAAGAAAATCTTTCAGTAAATGGCAATCATGTCAGTTTGGTGAAGAATAGACAGTTATCTGGTCCTTATTTCCCATCTCCTCCCCATGTACAGTTGTCAGTAAACCCCGTTAAAAAGGTACTGCGTGTCGGTGGCTTTAGACCACCGACTGAAACCTGCTTTCCGGCAGGCATATTATTTAACCTCCAATTTCATCAAAGGCTTTTTTTACGGGGTAAAACTCTGATTAATTATAACACTAAAAATATGAATAAATAACGAATTCAGGCCAGGATTGAGTAAGAATTAAGATTCGTCGACCTTGCTGCCTATAATGTATTTTTTTACCCCGTCAGAAATTGTTGATATTTTCTTCTAACGGGGTTTACTTCAGAGCCTTCTTCTGAACAGTACAAAGAACTTTTCCAGTATTCTTTCTCGGAATGGCCTAACTATCCATTTTTGGTATGTGACTTTTTCTGACTTTCTTAAGTCCTCTAAAAATATTTCTTTCATCTGGGCACCGAAATTTCTGTCTATTATGCCGACATTGCCCTCATCATTTCTTCTTAGTGACTGGAAATCCAGATTTGCAGAGCCTATTATGCTCCATGTTTCATCAAAAACAGCTGTTTTGGCATGGAGTATCTCTCCATAGTAGTTGTATATTTTTATACCTGCTCTTAGCAGTTTTGTGAAAAATGCCCTGCCTGCATAATGTGCTGCCATGATATCTGATTTCCCTGGTAAGAGCAGTCTTACATCAACCCCCCGTTTAACTGCCTTTTCAAGTATCTGTAACATTCTTCTGCTTGGAGTAAAGTAGGCGGTTGTAAGGTAGATGCTTTTTTGTGAGTGGTTGATACTGTAATACAACAATTTTCTCATCCTTCGACGACCTTTTGCAGAGCTTGCGAATATAGGAAGCACAGGGAGGCCGTCTATAACAGGCTTTGTATCTTTATTGAAAATTATGGGGTTGCCTTTCCATATCTTCCAGCTTTTTTTGAATGTTTCCAGAAGCGTTCCTGCTATCGGACCTTCAAGAAATATTCCTGTATCCCTCCATACGCCTTTTTTTCTGAATTTTGGATAGCCAATATATTCATTTGCAATATTCAGGCCGCCTGTAAATGCCTTAATCCCATCAATTATTATGAGTTTTTTATGATCCCTGTATACGTACTGAAAGGGTGCAGTCCATTTAAAAGGACGGGATGCCCTTATCTGAACACCTGATTGCTTAAGGCTTCTCCAGAATTTTGGTGATGTGCCTAATGAGCCAAAGTGGTCATATAGAATATAGACATTAACTCCTTCGGAAGCCTTTTGTTTAAGGAGTTCTGCTAATTCTCTTCCAGTTTCATCATTTCTGAATATATAAAATTCGAGGCAGATCAGTTCCCTGGCCTTTTTAATAGAATCGAATATGTAAATGAAAAAATCCTTGTCTTTCCATAAAAGTGTGACCTTGTTTCCGTCTGTGAATGATAATCCATAAACCCGTCTTATATTCTTCTTTGAAAAATATAGATTGGTATTGTAAACACCCATAATTAAATAATTACTTAAATATCATTGCCTGTCAATTCTTAAGAATAAAAATAAAATAATTTCCCGTTTCACTATTTAACCTGTTATTTTGAGTAAGTGGATATTTCCTCTGCAAATGAGCTACAATTTAACAAAAAAATTATTGAGATTCTGTAATAGTAAATGGATATTGGTATAAAGAATGTAAGGGATGTAGACTATCACTGCGATATTCTGATTCTTCCTGTAACAGAAGGAGATTCGGAGATCTATAAAAATATTGGTACAAAGACTGCATCTCTTATTAAAAAGTTAATTTCAAGAGAATTTCCCGGAAAACTTAATGAAGTTATGTTAATTCCTGCTGCAGATGATATAAAACCCGAGAAGATCCTGCTTGTTGGTCTTGGAAAAAGGGGTGAAGTTTCATCTGAAAAGACGAGACAGGCTGGCGGAAAAGCAGCAGTATACATTCGTGATGCGGGGATGAAAAATATTGCTCTATCAACGCGGGTCATTTATTCACTTAAATTATCTCCAATTGATTTTGTCGAAGGGTCTTTACTCGGACTTTATACATTTGACAGATACAGGTCAGAGGATAGTAAAAAGAAGATAAAGAGCTTTACAGTTCTTTCAGAAGTCTCAAAAGGTCTGGTTGATGAAATTAAATGGGCCAGGATAGGAGCCTCTTCAGTATACTTTACAAGAGATTTGATAAATACGCCGTCAAATGACATGACCCCTACACATCTTGCAAGGGAAGCATTATTTCTTAAGCGAAAGAACCTTTCAGTGAAAATTTTACAGAAAAAAGATGTAAAGAAGCTCGGCATGGGAGCATATCTTTCTGTTACAAGAGGTTCTAAAGAGCCACCCAGATTTATAGTGCTCAATTACAGAGGTGCAAAAGGTGCACCTCTTGTGTTAATAGGCAAATCAATAACATTTGACAGCGGAGGAATATCGCTAAAGCCTGCTGAAGGTATGGAAAAGATGAAATATGATATGGCAGGGGGTGCAGTAGTCCTCGGGGTAATCAAGGCTGTTTCTGAGCTGGGACTGCCTGTTAATCTTATCGGGATACTGCCAGCAACAGAAAACTTGCCAGGCGGCTCAGCAACAAAACCCGGTGATGTTGTGATGTCGGTCAATAGAAAAACGGTTGAAATCGTAAACACTGATGCAGAAGGTCGGTTGATTATTGCTGATGCCATTGGCTATGCCGGACGTTTTAAACCTTGGGCAATCATTGATATAGCAACCCTGACAGGTGCATGTTCTATAGCCCTTGGGAATGAAGCAATAGCCATGATGGGAAATAACAGGGATTTGATCGAGAAAATTAAAAAATCTGCTGATAAAACTTACGAGCGTGTATGGGAAATGCCGCTTTTTGAGGAATACAAAGAGTACTTAAGGAGTGATATAGCTGACATCAAGAATTCAGGCGGGAAAAACGGCTCACTTGTTACGTCAGCATACTTTTTATTTGAATTTGTCGGAAAGGTTCCATGGGTTCACCTTGATATAGCAGGTACTGCATGGGCAGATAAAGATAAGCCTTATATACCTAAAGGTGCATCAGGTATCGGGGTCAGGCTTATTCTAAACTTAATAAAGGAGTTGAAATGAAATTACTTAAATTGTTGATGATTCTATCTTTCTTGCTAATTCCAACTACGGTATATGCCTGGGGACCTTTAACCCATATATATCTCGGAAACGAACTGTATTACATGTGTTCACTGCTTCCTACAGGACTGGCAGAGGTTATCCGGCGCTACAGAAAAGATTTTTTGTACGGAAATATCATGGCTGATATAATTTTCGGCAAAAAATATCTGCCTGACAACAGGAGTTCACATAGCTGGGATGTTGCATTTAATCTTTTAGTTTCAGCCCGGACAAGACAGCAGAAGGCATTTGTTTATGGCTATATGAGTCATCTCGCTGCTGATACAGTTGCACATAACATTTATACATTCGACAAAAAGAATATAAGACATACAGTTCTTGAACTGAAGGCAGACAGCATTATTGATAAAAAATACTGGCTACAGGCGATGGCGATTGAAAGAAAAGTACAGGTCAGGAATGACACTTTTCTTAAAGATTTCCTTGATAGATTTGTATTTTCTTTTAAGACAAATAAGAGAATATTGAAAGGAATGGTATTCCTTTCAGTTTTTAATCAGGAGAAGATCGGCAATTTCATAGATCGAAATATTGTTGCATTTTTGCCGGTTAGAGAGACTATTGAGAACCTGCATCAGTTATCTCTTGACAGGATGGTCGATTTGCTTCAGAACCTGGAAAATTCCAGTGTAGTCAAAATTAATCCGAACGGCAAAGTATATAAAGGAAAGCTGGTA